>Ga0080064_1000364_pt1 | contig 127588 bp, 117 predicted proteins | sample Subgrocontami54m_FD_69260 | JGI IMG/M metagenome (GOLD analysis project Ga0080064, IMG submission 69260) | Subsurface groundwater microbial communities from S. Glens Falls, New York, USA - GMW46 contaminated, 5.4 m (SPADES assembly) (version 2) ...
GTCCAGCTGCTCGGCGGTCAGCACCTCGCGGCAGCGTGCCAGGGCGATGCGGTCGCGCACGACGAGCGCCTCGGAGAGCGGCCCCAGTGCAGCCTCCACGATTCCTTCATGGCCAGGCAGCGCCTGGACCAGGTCGACGAGCGGGCCGATCAGCCCATCGATCGAATGGCTCATGAGCAGCTTCACGGTGTCAGGAAACCCTTCGTAGCGCTGCCAGAGATCCTCGCAGAGCTTGACCTGCGCCCGCTGCCCGGCCGCCTGCTCCTGCAGCTGGTGCACCCGTCCGGTCGACTCATGGCGGCGGCCTGTCGCGGCGTCCAGCCGCTGCTGGGCCCCTGCGGCCCGCCGCGTGAGCTCCTCGTGCTGCGCCTGGAGAGTTGCGCGCTCGTGAAGCGATGCGCCGTGGCGGCGGTCGATGTCGTCCCGCTTGGCGGCCCGCTGAGCCTGCTGCTCATCGTAGCGCGCCAGCTGCGCGTCAAGGCTGTGCAGCTTCGAAGTGCTGTCGTTGACGAGATTCCGTTGATGGGACGCGTCGGAGACCGCCGCGAAGAGCTGCGTCTTCGCCTCTTGCACCGTGCTGAGCGCGGCGGCGATCGACGCCTCGAGGGTGGCCAGCTCCCCGCCGCCCTGTGCGACCTGCGCCTGGATCGCTCCGACTTGGGTTTGCAGCTCCCCCGAGCCGCCGCGCACGCCGGCCAGCTGCTCCTCAACCTGTGCGAGCCGCTGGCGCAGCTGCTGCTCCTCCTGTTCGAGGCTCTGCACCTGCTGCGTGATCTCGCCGATCCACCGGGTCTTCAGCGACACCTGGCTGGCGTGCTGCTCAATGCCGCTTGCGCACTCCATGACCTTCGTGCGCAGCGCCTGCAGCTGTTCCTGCGTCGCCGACACGGAGGCGTTGCACGCCTCAAGCGAGATCATGAAGCTGTTCTTCTTGGCATCCAACTCATCCCGCGTCGCCTGCAGGGTGCTGAGCTGTTCCTCCAGCGCCTTGGCGCGCGTCTCGCCGGAAGACATCTCATCGACCGCCAGGCGCAACTCCGACTGCTTGAGCTGTTCCCACTGCGCCTTGTATTGGCGGGCCTTATTGGCCGCGCGCTCCAGGGCGCCGACCTGGCGGCGGACCTCGCCGATGATATCGGCGATGCGCACGAGATGCTCCTCGGTTTCGTCAAGCCGGCGCACCGTCTCCTGCTTCTTGGCCAGGTACTTGGCCACCCCGCTCGCCTCTTCAAAGACGACGCGGCGCTCCTCGGGCTTGGAGGAGAGGATCATGTCGATATGGCCCTGCTCGATGATGGCGTAGGTGCCGCCGCCCAGCCCCGTGCCCAGCAGCAGCTCCTGGATATCCTTCAGCCGGCAGGGGCTGTCGTTGATGAGGCACTCAGACTCGCCGGACCGGTAAACGCGCCGGGTGATGGCCACTTCGGTGAAGGAGATCGGCAGCAGCCCCTGCTCATTGGCGATGGTCAGGCGGACTTCGGCCATGGACAGAGGGGCTGTGGTATCGGTGCCGTTGAAGATCACGTCTTCCAGGCGGGGAGCGCGTACGTCGCGGGGGTTGTGCTCGCCGAGCACCCAGCGGATGGCGTCAACGATGTTGCTCTTGCCGCTGCCGTTGGGGCCGACGATGGCGGTGACGCCGGACTCGAAATGGATCGTGGTTTTCTTGGCGAAGGATTTAAAGCCGAAAACGTCAAGCCGCTTGACGCGCATCAATCAATCGTTCACCCGACGACGTCTTCGCCCCCGTCGGCGCCGATGACGTTGCCGGTCACCCAATCCGCCCCGGAGTTGGCCAGGATCGCGATCGCCTGGGCCACGTCTTCCGTCGTCGTCAGGCGGTGGTAGGGGTTGCGCAGCTTGGCGTATTCCATCATCTGCTCGTTGCCGGGGATCTTGCGCAGCGCCGGCGTATCCGTCACGCCGGCCCGGATGCAGTTGGCCGTCGCGCCGTAGGGCGCCAACTCCATGGCCAGCTGGCGCACGTGCGATTCCAATGCGGCTTTCGCCGCCGAGACCGCGCCGTAGTTCGGCCACACGCGGGCGCCGCCGGAGCTGGTCATGGCGAAGACGCGCGAGCCCTTGCCGATCAGCTTGCGCGCGGCCAGGTCCTGCACCCAGTAGACCAGGCTGTTGGCCATGACGTCGAGCGTCATCTCCATCTGGTCTTTGGTCAGCTGATCTTTGGGGTCGGGCGTGAGGTACGGTTTGAGCGTGCCGAAGGCGAGCGAGTGCATGAGCACGGTCACGGTCGAGCCGCCGAGCTTGGGTTGGACCTGATCAAGTACTTCCTGGCGCTTGACCGGATCGGCGGCGTTCACGTTGAAAAACAGCGCCTGCACGCCGCACCCCTGAATGGTCTTGATCAGCTCTTCCACTCCGGCCATGGCGGCCCGGCGATCCAGATGGACGCCGATGATGTGCATGCCGGCCTTGGCCAGGTGGCGCGCGGTGTTTCCGCCGAAGCCGCTGGAGGCTCCGAGGATCAACGCCCACTTGCCTTTCAATCCATCGTGTGACATGTCGCTCAGCTTAACATCAGCGGTCGACGGGCGCAACGACTTTTTACGGCGCGTAGTCGACGGCGAGCTTGAACCGCACCTCGTCGGCATCCGCGCCGGCGGGAAACGGCGGGAACGGCTGCGCGCTGGCCAGCGCCTGCTCGGCCGCCGTTCGAAATGGCTCGCCCTGCGAACTGCTGATATCGTGCGCGCCGACCAGTTGTCCCGCCCGGTTTAACACAAACGAGACCACCACCGAGCCCTTGGACAGTCCTGCCGACCGGAACTGGCTGCTCAGGGCGTCCTGCAGCCGCCGGCGGACGGTCTGCCGGTAGCCGGCGGGCACTGGATCCCGCAGCATGACCGACGGAATCGAAGGGTCCGGCAGCGTCACCGCATACGGCGACCCCGACGATGCGCCCTCTTCCGCTGACCAGGAATACGGCGAGCCGTCCGGCATGATGATCTGCGGCGTCAGGAACACCACCAGTTCGGACTTGTCGTTCGTACGGGTCGTGCCCCTAAACGGCAGGCCGAGGAACGGAATGTCGCCCAGGCCGGGCATGCGATTGTCAGTGCCCTTCTTACTCGTCTCGATCAGTCCGCCGATGATCACCGTCGTGCCGCTCTTGACCAGCACGTTCGTCTCCGCTTCGGTCGTCTGGACGATGGGAATCCGGTTGCCGTCCGTCGTCGTGACGGTGTCCGCCGTCGAGCTGACCTCCGGGCGGATCTTCAGCTGGATGTGGCCGTCGCGTTTCACGTTCGGCGTGACGAACAGCTTGGTGCCGACGTCGACGAACTGCACCTGGGAGGCGTTGACCGTCGATCCGGTGGCGGGCACGGTGCTCGTCACCGTGATGAAGGCCTCTTTCCGGCCGACCAGGATCTTCGCCTCCTGATTGTTGGACACCATGATGCGGGGGTTGGACAGCGTGTCGGTCGTCGTGATCTTCTTCAGCGCCTCGATGATCACCCTGGAGTCGGTGTTGGAGGATCCGACCAGCCGCAGGGCCGCGCCGGTCGCCGCCCCCGTGCTCGCCAGCACGTCGCCGCTGACGGAGTCGAAGTTGTTCCGGACGGTCGTGTCGATCCCGCTGAACACTTTCTGCCAGTCGATCCCCAAATCCAGCTCGTTGGTCAGCTTGACGTTCACGATCTTCGCCTCGATCAGCACCTCGCCCTCGGGCGCGTCGAAGGCCTGCACCATCTGGTCGGTCCGCTGAAGCACCTCCCGCAGATCCGAGACGATCGCCCGGTTGGTGCGGGCGTCGAACGTGAAGGTCCCCACCGGAGAGAGCAGCTCCTGCACCTTCTCCTTCAGCTTTTCCGCCTCGGCGTAGTTCAGGCTGTACATGCGCGTTTCCGTCGGACGGTCGAGCTGCTTGAGGATCTCCTGCATCTGGGCCAGTTTGGAGGGCACATCGGTGAGCACGAGCGTGTTGGTGGACTCATCGGCCACCACCCGCCCAACGGAGGTCTTGATCTGGTTCAGCACGGTGGCCACCTGCACCACCTTGCCGTGCCGCAGCGGAATCACCAGGCTCTTGGTGCGCTCCTGGAACTTCTCGCCGTAGATGAGCTCATAGTCCCTGGCCATCATCACGGTGATGATGGTGCCGCGCCGCTCATACGCCAGGTCGTTCGCCCCGATGATCAGCTCAAAGGCGTCCCACACGTCCACGTCGCTGACAAAGATCGTCACGCGGCCGCTGACGTTGCGCCCCGCGACGAAGTTCAGCCCGCTTTTCTGGGACAACAGCTTCAGCACATCCAGGATGTCGACGCCCTTCAGGTCGAGCGAGATGCGCTGGCCCACGGCGTCGGGTGCCGCGGTCGAGCCGGAGGCGGGTGCCGCAACGGCCCCCGGCGGCCAGGCCGGCCCCACCGCCAACGACACCACGAGGCCGAAGACGACTTGTCGGCTCCGCTTCATGCGGCACCTCCTCGCCTACAACGACAACTCGATCTTTTCGCCATTGAGATCCAGGATGACGCGGTTATCCAGCACCTGCTCAAGCGTCGCCCCCTCGGTCACCGCTTGTCCGGTGGTCACAAAATAGGTTTTCTTCGTCTCCGAATCTTCGATGATCGCCTGAGGCGGCTCGCCTGACATAATGCCCATCAGCGTCAGGCGCGAGGCGAGCAGTTTCCCCGTCTGGCTGGGGCCTGCGGGCAACGCCGGCCCGCCCCCCGAGGAACCGGCGATGGCCGGCGAGGTGAACAACAGCTGCGAGGCGCTCTCGGAGAGCGAGGGCAGCGGAGACAGCAGCGCCTCCTCGCCGCCGGAGGCGGAAGACGCCTCGGACGGGACGATGCGCGGCGTCACCGACGGAACCGGCCGCGCCAGCTGGACAGCCACCAGGACCAGTTCAATCGCCAGCATGAATCCCAGCCCCCAGATCGCCAGCGTCATCCAGGGGGCCCCCTGGAATCGAATGCGCCACTGAGCGCCCGCCGGCCGTGCAATGGCGGCCGCCGAGGACCTTGCCGGCTTGCCTCGAATCAGCCTGAGCAGCCGCTCTTCAGGCAGCGGCTTCTGAGAACCATCGGGACTCATCGTGAGTCAGCTCCTGGATCAACGTGGAATCGACGACGTGCCGCTCGTGCATGACGAGCGCCTCAAGCGCGTTATGGCACACCAGGGCGATCTTCCGGGGGTAGCCCTGCGTGAACCGGTGGATCGCCTGCACCGCTTCCGGCGTGAACAGGCTCCGGCTGTCGGAGCAGCCGGCCGACCCGAGGCGAAAGCGGATCATCTCCGCCGTCTCCTCCTCGCTGAGCGGATTGATGATGTACTTCAGAGCGACGCGATCGATGAAGTTCTTGATCCGGCTGATCCGGCCGATGAGCTCCATCTGGGCAAAGATCACCACCTGCAGCAGCTTGAACTCGTTGGTCTCGTAATTCAGCAGGACGCGCAGGTGCTCCAGCATGTCGAGCGACAGCTTCTGCCCCTCGTCGATCAGCAGCACCGTGGTGCGGCCGTCGGCGACCCCGCTCTGAAACAGGTAGTTCTCGATCGCCTCCCGGCAGTCCAGCGTCGATTTGACCGCCGTCCGGATCCCAAAGAGGCGCGTCAGCTGCAGCAGGAACTGGTACTCCGATTCAAAGGAGGGCTCGAGGATCATGTGGAAGGAGAAGCCGTCTTCCTGCGGAAAGTTGGCCAGCAGCGTGCGCGCCAGCGTGGTCTTGCCGGTGCCCACCTCGCCGAGGATCAGCGACAGGCCCCGTCGCAGCCGGATGGCGATCTCCAACCTCGTAATCGCCTGCAGGTGGGAGCTGGAGCGGAAGAAAAACTCGGGGTCAGGGCTGGTGGAGAACGGCTCCTTCGACAGCCCCAGCGTCGTGTAATAGCTCATGCGGCGAGCCGCTGCGCGATCTCGGCAAGGCTCGCGCGCTCCTTGCGCCAGGCGCGAATCCTGGAGAGTTGGGCCAGCGTGGTGTCGTCGAAGTAGCGAAACCGGGTTTCGGGACTTCGCCCCGATTCTTTAATCAATCCCAGCTTTAAGTAGAACTTGATGGTGTGGATGGAATGGCCGCTGAGGCGGGATAAGTCCTTGATCAGGTAGATATTAGCAGCCACAGGCATCATCTACTCTCTAGGTAGAGAGTTGATGAGATCATAGCACAATGTCTTCGCAGGTCAAGAAAAAGTTACGACGGAACTATCCAGATGACACATCACGCAACCCTTAAAAAAGTCCAAAACCTCGTTTCCCTCTCTCCAGGGTGGGCGTATACTACGCGTCGAGATGAGACAGCAAAGCTAAAATTAATAAGATGGCAGTTGAAGACAGACCGCCAACGGAACGTCCTCGCTCTCTTCCTGCGACAGGCATTCTTACCGTCATCTTTTTTGGTCTCACAATAATCGCCAGCAAAATTAATGATCTCCTAGCAGCTTACCTCGGACTTGTGACGTTTTGGGGCGGAATTGCTTGGCTATGCGGTCATTTCGGATGGTATTCAGCGATACGCGCAAGGAAATGGTTCCTTGTCATAATTGCCCTAAGCATATTTGGCAGCACAATTGTGCTTCCGAGAATTCTTAAGAAGTCCGTGCCAACAGCCGAACTAATCATTCCAATAGAGGACACAATCACTCTTAGTGACCTCTATCCAAGTGAGTGGGGTTATTTCGATAGGAAGCTTCTCGCCCTGCCAAATGAATTCCAAATAAAGACCAAGTTTAGAGAGGAACCCTATAGATTCAACCCCGTCGTAGGACATGGCAAGCCTGAAGATACGCTTGTGGGAATCGAGCTTTATATTGATATCTCTGAGGATGTATCGGTTAAGGAAAGTGCAGTCTGGCGACCATTCGAATCCGGCACAATCGGTTACAAGCGATATGGAGCTTCTATACCACGCGTGCCGTTTGGCACGGTAAAGGGCGCAGAGGAAAGTCTTTTTCTCACATTCAAGTACTCAGGGAGATATTCAATCTTTTGGCACGTTCGCGGAGAGGCGAGAACCCGCGGACTAGCTAGTGTTGACGGTTTGTTTGAGATTCTACTTATCAAGTAATGTCATGCCTAGCCCATTGCTCCCCTCATCGCCTGATCAACGCTTCCCGTCCGTTGGTGCTTTGATAGTGTAGCTGCTTTCCCGCGCTCAATCGTAAGACCTATTTTGTTCGTTCTTCATCAGTTTCCTCTTAAAAATTCCACCGAAAGGCAAACTCACCACAGTAGTGATAGAAATGTTTGGGGGAGACATGGCGAAGAAAATAGAAGGCGTCACGAACGCGTAACGCTGGGCTAGGGAGTACTGCGGGATGCCTTGATTTCCTTTAGTCCGAGGTCGTTACCGATGGATGTGTAGGGGGTGCTGTCCCAAGCACAGCATCCATGCGCTCGTAATATCGCTGGCGGACCCTGGCTTTGGTTCGTCCACTGATATGCCCAACAAGAGCGCCTGCCACCGATCCGAACGGCATCGGGAGATAGCTTCCTATATACGTCCCATATGCCGGCCAGAGGGTCTTATATGCGCGAAGTTCCAGTGATCGGTCTTGCGTCTCGATTAAATAGTTAATGGCCTCATCTGTCGCATACCGCTCCTGATAAAGGTCCATGAAGGGCACGATCCGTAGGAGGGCATATGTCCCCTTATAGGGAAAATCAGCAAAGTCATAGGCATGTCCCGCTTCGTGGAGCGCAATCGTTGGGTCATCGGAATACAAATGGGCGACGTTTGTATAGGGATTGAAGTAGTCGCCCCAAGGAAACAGACGACCGGGCAATAACACATCCGTCAGAAGAGTGACAGGAAATCCCAACACTAACCGATAGGGCCAAGCCATGTGGCGGTTTTTGATGAGGGCGCGCAGATCGCTGAGGGGAGCGTATTGGTTCAGGCGATAAATGGTCTGCTCAAAAGCAGGGCGATTGCGTGCATTGAGATACCTGGTAAGCAAAGTCTCGGTAGTGGGAGAAATGGAATGGCTGTTAAACTGCCAGTTCCAGAGAATCAATTTAGCGGGTAGCGAGAGAATATTGCCAATCACGTCAACCGGTGGGATCGATGCCCCCCGGGTGACTTGCGGATGAGGCCCCTGCCCCACATAGGGCGTCGTAGCCGCGCACCCAGCCAAAAAAATCCCTAAAACAAGACTGCTGAGCGTATATCTAATCTCGTAACTCGTAGGCTGGAATGGCCTATTGCTGTGCTACGACTTCCGGCTCAGGCATTTTTGCCGAAATCACCGCAGAAGCGATCTTGCTGGAAGTATAGTCCGCGATCCGCGTTTCAACAGCATTGACAAGGAGCGGGGTGACAGACTTGTCATACCGCGTGAAAACGATCCCACCGATAAAAGCAATAAGACTCCACTCCAGCCAGCTGAGTTCTGTCCATGTCCGGTTCATATCCGCATGCCGGATTTCAAGGTCGACTGGGGAAGAAATTCTGGGAAGGCTCTCTCCTGTTTTCGCATCCGTAATATCGACATCGAAACCGTAAATGGCGCGGTAATTATACCCGTGCCAGGCAGGCGCCCAAACGAGAAATCCGGGCCAATTAATCAAGAAATTCCATCCACTGCCCTTATAGTCACTGGAGGTAGCAACTTTGACGATATAATCGACTGCTGCCCGGTTGCTGTCGTTGACATGAAAGGGATATTCGACTTTCAACCCGTCTCGTTTGAGAGCATTCGCGGCTGCTGTGAGTAACCGCTCTTCCTCTGGGGTGGAGGTAACCCCTACCAATCCGATTCGCAAATTACTTTGCTGGGAATTCACGAACGAAGGTTTGTAGAGATCGAGGTTCTTCACTGTAAGGGGGTGGGCGCAACCGCTTAATGCCATCGCTGCGCTGACAAACATGAGCAGCCTGTGATGCGTGAGACAATTCCGGTACCGCACGATGCTCATGAGCCCCCCAATGCTAGGTGGTTTTGGGTGACCACCTCTGCTTCGAAGATGATAAGTGGCAAGAGGAAAATGTGTGGCAACGCTACTACCCATGGGAGCCGGGTAGGTATGGATGGGGTAAGTGCGTGCATATGCTACTGAGCAACCCCTGATGCGTCAAGGAAAAACAACGGAATAAAGTGCCTGGGACCTAACGGAGGCTGAGCTTTTGAATGACGAGGTTGGCGCGCAGCGATTGCTCTCTGGTGGGCACAATGGACAGGCGCATCCGTTCGATGGAGATCAGTTTCGGCATCGCCAGGAGCGCGTCGAGGAAACTCATCAGGCCGGCCTGGGATCCCTCCACATCCAACTCGACTTCGAACCGGCTCACGCGGTTTTCCTGCTTGACCCCATGGGGCTTCAAGTTGAGCTGCACATCCGCCGTCCTCGAGAGCGATTCGAGATCGTTCAGGAACGAGCGCTGCGTCTGCTCGGTCTCCTCCGATTCGAGGTAGCTGGACAGGCTTTGATAGCGGCGCTCCAGGGCCGGACCCTGGCCGAGCAGGCGGCTCACCGCCTCCAACTTTTCGTGCAACATCTGCACTTCAACCCGCACGTCGCGCCCGCGGTCCCACAACGGCTGGATCACCAGCGACACCAGCAGCCAGCAGCCCATCACGACGGCGGTAAAGACCGCCAGCCGCCGCTCGTTCGGGCGCAGGCCGGCCAGCGTCTTCATGAGCTCCGTCCGCGCTGGCGCACCAGCAGCTCAAAATCGGTGCGCTCCCCGGCTGCCGTCGTGCGCCGGGTCGAATACTTCAACTCCACGCTCTCGACTTCCGCAAGATCCTCGAGCTGGGCGATGTAGCCGAGCACGTCCTGGGTCGAGGGCGCGTTGCCGCGCACGGTCAGCTCGCGCCGGTTGCGGTCGAAGGTGATCACCTCGAGTGTGGCGCCGCCAACGGTGCGCTGGAAGATGCCGGTCAGGAGCCCGGCGAACTGGCGGCGATCCTTCAAGATGCTGCCGATGAACTGGGCGACCCGTGTCTTCTCGCGGATCACTTTGGCGTCGGGATCCATCTCAGTCAACACCTCGTCCAGCTGCGCGCGCATCCGCTGCTGGCGAAGCACCTGCGTGTGCAGCAGCGTCGCACCGGTCCCCACCACCGCCAGGAACAGGCCGCCGGCCACCGCCAATTCCTGAAACTGGCGCTGGTGCCGGCGCTGCCCCCGCACCTCGGCGGGGCTGAGATTCAGCATCCCGGAAAAGTCGCCGATCGCCACGCCCCCGATGACCACGGGAGAGATGGGGGTATTGGCCTGAGCGGCGATTCCCTTCCATGGCAGGTTGGCGTCGAGCACGATGGTGGGCAGGGCGAGCTGCTGGGCCAGTTGCTCCTTCCATTGCGCCAGCGGGCCGAGTCCGGTGAGGACCAGGGAGCGCACATCGGTGCCCGGCAGCTCCTTGCGGATGGAGCTGCGGCTGCGCTCGACTTCGCGCCCCAGCAGCTCCGCCGTCTCCGATGAGGAGGTCCACTCCTGCAGCCCCTGGCCGATGCTGCGGCTTGAGAGGATGCGCCCTCCGGCAATCAACACGAGGTCGGTGCGGGCATCATCGATCTGCAGCACTAATGCGGGCTCCTGGATCGCGCCCGATCGGGCGGCGTCGCGATACCAGCCCAGCACGCCCCACGAGCTGACGGTCAGCGATGCAACCGGAAGCCCGGCCTCCCGCAGCAGCGCCAACTGCCGGTCCACGGCTTCGCGCTGGCAGGCGACGATCGCTACCAGGCTGAACCCTTCCGCCTGCTGCAAGACGTAGGAATCCATCACGGTCTGCTCGCGCGGATACGGCAGCTGCCCCTTCGCGTACATCTCCGCCATCTGTACGAGCTCCGCCGGCTGGATCGATGGAAATTTCACCACCCGGGTGATGACCTGTTCGCGGGGGACCACGCCGAGGACCTCGGCACCGGTGGTTTTCACCCCTTTCAGAAGCGAGGCGAGCGCTTCACCGACGGCACCCGAAGGGCCGAGCGCCTGGCTGCGAATCGCCCGCAGGCGATACCGCGATCCGCCGCCTTCCGCGACCGCCACCCGCGCGGTCAATCGGGTCCACTCCACCACGATGCGGGTTGCCATTACCCTTTTCTCCACGCGATGATGCACACCGGTGGTGCCTCATCCCCGGTTGGAGCCGGGCATCCGTTCCGTCGCACGACCGCCTGGATCGACACGCGAACCGCCGGCTGCAGTACGCGGCCCGTCGAGATCACCGTAAACGTCTGCGAAGAGGTTCCCAGCGTCTGCAGCACCGTCCGGTCCGTGTTGAAATCCGCGCTGTCAAAATCGACGGACGGACCCAGCACGTCCCTGACCTTCTGCACAATGGCCGTCCCATCCCCCTCGAAGACGCCGTCCTGCGCATGCTCATCAGGCCCATCCGGCCCCGTCCGGAACGTCTCGATCGCGGCCACAACCACATTGCTGAGCCCCAACGCGCCCAGCACACCCGGGGGCGCGGTATTGATGTTGACCTTGGCGTCATCAGGCAGATACGGGGTCGCCGTCTCCGTAAGCGCGGTGTAGAGCGTGCCGCCATCCTGCGCCAGATCCGGCAGCTCCATCAACTCCTCGCGCGCGGTCATGGGCTCGTTCTTGGCGAAATATGGCGGGCGATCCTCGCCGTCCTCTGCCGGGTCGCGATAATCGACAATCGCTTTCGCCACCGCCGGGGAACCTGTCAGCCGCGTCAGCGTCTCCTCCTCGGCCGTATTGAGGTTGACCTTCCGCTCCTCATCGGTGATGGCGACCTGCACCTCGCCCTTCGTCATCGCCAGCGGCGGATGCGCCGCCGCCCAGGCCTCGCCCGCCCAGTCGGCGGATGGCGTGCCCTGTGTGGTGTCCGCGGCCAGCTGCTGCAGCGCCGCGTAGACGCCGCTGCGGGCCAAGGCCTCCGCCTGCTCCCGGGCCATTGCGTACTTCGTGACTTTGACTTCTAGCGAGAGGTAGCGCGCCACGGCGACGGCCAGCACGGTCAGAATCGTCACCAGCCACAACGTGATGATCAGCAACGATCCGCGGCTTGCGGCCCTCATGGCGTCGGCCCGGCCGGCGGCGTTTCAAACGGCTTCATCATCCCAGCGGGCAGCGCGCAGGATTGTCGGACCGCCCGCGTCGATCCGCCAACGGAGACCGTGATCAGCTGAGGGAGCTGTTTCGGCTCATTCCATTGATCGTGCCATTCAAACGGCTGCGCGGACGGGGCCCCGGCGGGCGGCAGATAGGCATAGCGCACGCTCAACGCGTCGCACCCCTGCAAGAGCAACTCGGGTGTGGGCTGAAACGTGTCCTCTCGCGCCTCGCTGATCGACCAGCTGGTTCTCCACAATCCCTGGACGCCGTTCTGCATCCCGCACCGGTAGTCGACGATTCGCACCGCTTCGGGCCGGATGGCGGTCGCCGCCTGCCGCGCAAACCAGCGAAGATGCTCGGCCTCGAATTGCGGTGCGGACAGCTTCGGCGGCGGGCCGTACGCCTGCTCCTCGGAATAGACAAACGCCTCGGAGAGATCGCGCTGCAGCCGGTCCATCATCACCCGCTGCTGCTGCAACTGCTCGGAGATCGTCGTGACCCGCTGCCAGACCGTGAGGCCACCCCGGAGATGGCTCCCCAGGCCGACAAAGAGCACGGAGAGCATCGTCGCCGCAATCAGCAGCTCAACGAACGTCAATCCCGCTGCGCGCCGTCGTCTTAGAACCATTCTGAGGGCAGCCACTCCTCGGGCCATGCCGCCACCAGCGTCATGCCCGGCGAGGCCGATGATTCGCGCGCCACGGTCAGCGCGACCTCCGCCACCAGCGGCTCGCCGGGCTCTCCGGGACGCCGCGTCGCCGTCACGGTCCACCGATAGCCCTCATCCGGCCGCTCGAACGACCCGGTTCGATCCGGTGGCAGCCGCTGCGCAACCAGTGCCGCCTCCAGCTCGGTCAGCTTGCCGCGGGCCAGCCGCAGCAGCGTGTCGGTCTCCTCGAGCCTGCGCAACGCCTGCAACTGGCCGCCCAATCCGCGGCTGATAAACACCAGCCCCGTCGCAATCACGACGGCGGAGAGCACCGCCTCAACGAGGAGCAGCCCCTGCTGCGAGGCGTACTTGGCCTGTCGCGCCATTCACCTGAAGCGTGTAGTCCCCTCGGCCTGAGCCGAGTCGGACCAGAGTGGATTCAGTGGTGCCATCCGGAAAAAATCGAATACAGCGGCAGTTGACGACCTGTTGATCGCGGACCAGGGTGACGGCAACCCCCTCAGGCGCGCGGCCGCTTTCCGCCAGCCGCTCGGAAGAGGGTGGAGGCGCGGTAATACGGGCCCGCTGGGCGGCGTCATCCCACTGCCACAAGAGCTCGACCCCCTGCCCGACCGCCCGCTCATGCGCGTAGCGCAGCAGCTGGGCCAGCTCAAAGGCGGTCCGCTCAAGACGCAGCCGTTCCACCGACTGTTGAAACCGGGGGAGTGAGGCAGCCAGCAGCACGCTCAGCACCACGCAGACCAGCACCAGCTCGAGCAGCGTGAATCCGCGATCAGTTCGTGACGTCATCCTTCCCCGGCTGGCCGTCCGGGCCAAGAGAGGAGAGGCCGTAATCCTGATTGTTCTGGGGATTCTGCTTGCTGTAGACGTAGGGCCGCCCCCAAGGATCGTTGGGCAGTCCCCGCTTGAGGTACGGCCCGTTCCACTGTGACTTCGCCTCATCGCTCAAATGCGACGGCGCGTCCTTCGCCACCAGCTCCTCAAGGCTGTCTGGATATTGGCCGGCGTCCATCTCGTACAGGTCCAGGGCCAAGCCGACCGAGGCGATGTCCGATTTCGCGCGCGCCGTTTTGGCCTGCTCGGTCCGTCCGGCCAGCCGCGGCACGACCATCGCCGCCAGCACCCCGATGATCACGACCACCAGCATCAACTCCACGAGCGTGAACGCCCGGCGCCCTCGGCCCCTCATTGCACCACCAGGCCGATCTGAAACACCGGCAGCAGCATCGCCAACACGATGAACATGACAATTCCTCCCACCAGGACCAGCAAGACCGGCTCCAGAATCGTCGTCAACGTCTGAATCGTCCGGTCGATCTCCCGTTCATAGGTCCCCGCCACTTTCATCAGGGCTGAGTCGATCGTTCCGGATTCCTCGCCCACCGCGACCATGTTGCTGACAAACACCGGAAACTGCGCCGTCGCCGCCAGCGCCGCGGCGAGGCTGGAGCCCTCGCGCACCGCCACGCTGACCTCCAGCACCGCCCGCTGCAGCGCGGCATTCGCCACGTTCCGGGCGACCACCTCCAGCGCCTGCAGGATCGGCACCCCCTGGCCGACCATCGTGCCCAGGTTGCGCGCAAACCGCGCCGTCTCGATCCGCCGCACCAGTCCCCCCACCGCCGGCACGCTGATGAACGCGCGGTCCAGCGAGGCTTTCCCCGACGGGCTGGCGTACCACTGGCGCGCCAGCCACGCGGCCGCCGCCAGCGCCAGCCCGAGCCCCCACCACCAGCGCGTCAAGAGCTGGCTCACGCCCAGAAGAATGCGCGTCGGCAGCGGCAGCACCTGGCCGGTTTCCAGGAAGACGAGCGACAGTTTCGGGATGACGTAGGCGATCAGAAAAATCGTCATGGCGCACGAGACGCCGAGCACGAAGAGCGGATAGGCCGAGGCGTTGCGCAGGCGGCTCTTGAGCTCCGCCTCGTGCTCGCCCAACTCCGCCAACCGGCCGAGGGTCTGCTCAAGCCCGCCCCCCACCTCCCCCGCCTTCACCATGCTGACGTACAGGGATGGAAAGATGGCGGGATGATCGCCCAATGCATCGCTGAAGGAGCGTCCGTCGCGCACCGCGCCGGCCAATGACTCCACCGCGCGCCGCAAGACCGGATGCTCCGTTTGCTTGGACAGCAGGGTGAGCGCGTTGAAGAGCGGCAGGCCGCCGCCGAGCAGATCGGCGAGTTGGCGGGTGGTGTAGGCCAGCGTCTGGGGGCCGACGCGGCGCGCGAGCATCCCGGGGAGTGCCGTCGAGGGAGCGCCGACTTCAATGAGGGAGATCGGAAACACGCCCTGGCTGCCAAGCCGGGTGATCGCCGCCGACTCATTGTCGGCCTCGATGGTCCCCTCGATCACCTGCAAGGCCTGATCCTTCGCGCGATAGGTAAATCGGGGCATCGATTCGAGTATAACACGAATAATCAGGCGACGCGCAACACCTCTTCCGGCGTCGTCAGCCCCTGTTGAATCTTCAGCCAGCCGTCCTGGCGCAGGGTGCGCATATGGTCGGTCTCCTGAGCCTGCTTCGCGATCTCCTGGGCGGACCCTCGACGGAGGACGATCTGCTGAACCGGCTCAGTGAGCAGCAAAAACTCGTGGATGGCGGTCCGGCCCTTGTAGCCGGTGCCCTTGCAGGCCTCGCACCCCTTGCCGTACTTCAACGTTTTGGGCACCTCCCCGACCAGTCCGAACTCCTCGCGCAGGCCGGGATACGTCGGGCGCTGCTCCTGGCACGCCGGACAGATGACCCGCACCAACCGCTGCGCGATGAAGCAGAGCACCGAAGAGGCGACCAGGAAGGGCTCGATGCCCATGTCCAGGAGGCGCGTCACGCCGCCGGCCGCGTCGTTGGTGTGGAGCGTCGAGAAGACCAGGTGCCCGGTCAGCGCCGAGCGAATGGTGATCTCCGCCGTCTCCGGATCGCGCACTTCGCCGACCATCATGATGTCCGGGTCGTGCCGCAGCATCGAGCGCAGCCCCTGCGCAAAGGAAAAGCCGATCTTGGGATGCACCTGCAGCTGCGTGATGCCCGTCAGCTGGTATTCGATCGGGTCTTCGATCGTAAGAATCTTCACGCTCGGCCGGTTCAATTGCGACAGGCAGGCGTAGAGCGTGGTCGTCTTCCCGGACCCGGTCGGGCCGGTGACGAAGACGATCCCGTGCGGTCGCTCGATCAGCTTGGTCAGCGCCCCCAGCTGATCGCCGGAGAGCCCCAACTCCTCCAGGCTGAAGAGCATCTGCGAGGAGAGCACGCGGATCTCGACCGTCTCGCCGAAGGTGGTGGGCAGCACGGAGACGCGTAGATCCAGTTCCTGCTCGCCGAGCCGGACCTTGATGCGGCCGTCCTGCGGCAGCCGCCGCTCCGCGATGTCCAACTGGGCCATGACCTTGATGCGGGAGACGATCGCCTGGTGCAGCTTGACCAGGTCGGGAGGAATCGACATCTCGTACATGACGCCGTCGATCCGCTGCCGGATGCGCAGCGTCTGGTCAAACGGTTCGATGTGGATGTCGGTCGCCCGGTCGCGCACCGCCGAGAGGATCAACTGGTTGACGAAGGAGATGACGGAGGCCTCGTCCGCCTTGGCGGTCAGGTCTTCCGTCATGCTGACGGCGACATTCTCACGCGCGCCATTGTCCAGCAGCCGCTCCACCGCCGAGGCGCCCACCCCATAGTGGCGCTGGATCGCCTCTTGGATCTCCCGCTGGCCGGCCAGCACCGGCTTGACCGGGCAGTCGAGCAGCAGCCGCAACTCATCGAGCGTCTGCACATCAAAGGGGTCCGCGATGGCCACCTGCAGGATCCCGTCCTTGAAGGTCAGCGGCATGAGGTGGTAGTGGCTGGCGAATTTGGGCGGCACTTTGGACAGCGCCTCCGGCATGATGCGGGTCTGGGGCAGGCGCACGTACGGAATCCCCACCTGCTCGGCCAGGATCGGCAGCACCTGGTCGCTCGAGACAAAGCCAAGCCGCACCAGCACCACGCCGAGAAACTCGCCGGTCCGCTTTTGCTCGATCAGCGAGCGCTCCAGCTGATCCAGGGACAGCAGCCCCCGCTCCAGCAACAGCTCGCCTAAGATGCGCCGTTTTTGGATGTCAGTCGCCATATCAGGATAACTTTACCATACCCATTGAGCTGAAACAAGATACGACGATTGAATGGGAGGCGAAACGGAGGCGGCGGACTTAGCCGCGGAAGGCTTTGAAGATGACGGTGGCGTTGTGTCCGCCGAAGCCGAGCGAGTTGGACAGCGCAGCCTCGATGTTCGCTTGGCGGGGTTGGTTGGGAATATAGTCGAGGTCGCACTCAGGGTCGGGATGCTCGTAATTGATGGTGGGCGGCATCACACCATGCTTGATGGTCAGCACCGAGATCACTGCCTCTACCCCGCCGGCGGCGCCGATCATGTGGCCGGTCATCGACTTGGTGGAGGAAATCGCCACCCGCTTGGCCGAGGGGCCGAAGGTCTTCTTGATGGCCAGCGTTTCGATCTTATCGTTCAGCTCCGTCGAGGTGCCGTGCGCATTGATGTACGGCACCTGCTCCGGACGCAGCGCCGCGTCCTGCAGGGCCAGCTCCATCGCCTTGGCCGCCCCCGCCCCTTCCGGATCGGGTGCGGTCATGTGGTAGGCATCGGCGCTTAAGCCGTACCCGCCCATCTCGGCGTAGATCGTCGCCCCGCGCTTCTTGGCGTGCTCCAGCTCTTCCAATACCATCACGCCAGCCCCCTCCCCGATGACAAATCCGTCGCGCTCCTTGTCAAACGGCCGGCTGGCCGCCTCGGGCCGGTCATTGCGGCGGGAAAGCGCCATGAGCGCGCAGAAGCCGCCCACCGCCATGGGCGTAATGCAGCTTTCCGTCCCGCCGCAGACCATCACGTCGGCTTCGCCGTGCTGAATCGTCCGGAACGCCTCGCCGATGCCGTGCGCGCCTGAGGCGCAGGCAGTCGTCGTGCAGAAGTTCGGTCCCTTAAAGCCGAGGGTCATCGCCGTATGGCCGGGCGCCATGTTGCAGATCAGCATCGGGATCATAAACGGGGTCAGCTTCTTCGGGCCCCTGGCCAGCAGCACGTTGTGCTGCTCCTCGATGAGGTGCATGCTGCCCATGCCGGAGCCGATGATGACCCCGCACCGGAAGGGGTCTTCCTGCTCGATCCGGAGCCCCGAGTCGACGACCGCCTGCTTGGAGGCTGCGATGGCGAACTGGACGAACTTTTCCGTCCGCTTAATCTCTTTGGGGCTGAGGTACCGGGCGGGGTCGAACCCCTTCACTTCCGCGGAGATCTGCGACTCGAATGCGCCGGCGTCAAAGCTGGTCGTCATCGCAACCCCGCTGCGGCCGGCCAGCAGCGCCTGCCACATCGCGGAGGGGTCGTTGCCCACCGGCGTAACCGCCCCCAACCCCGTCACCACCACCCGTCTCATGATCGCATCCCCGATAAAACACGAACGTCCGCTTGGGAGCGGACGTCCTGTGTGATGATCGCCTTGCCGACCGACACTACTTTGCGCCGGCGGTCTTGCCTTCGATGTATTTGATGGCGTCCCCGACCGAGCTCATCTTCTCGGCATCCTCGTCGGGAATCTCAATGCCAAACTCTTCTTCAAGGGCCATGACCAACTCGACCGTGTCAAGCGAATCCGCTCCCAAATCTTCGATGAATGAGGCTGAGTCGGTTACCTCTTCGAGCTTGACCCCAAGCTGCTCTGCGATGATCGCACGCACCCGATCCGCGACAGCTTCCGCCATACAACTCCTCCTTGTGTTCGTCCTTACATCGCCAGGCCGCCGGCCACCACGAGCACGTGGCCGGTAATATACCTGGCAGCCTCGCTGACTAAAAAGAGCGCGGCCTGCGCAACGTCTGCCGGCTCGCCCAAGGTCCCCATCGGGATCGCCTCCATGAGCCGCTGCTTCGCCTGCTCCGGAAGCGCATCCGTCATCTCGGTTTTAATGAACCCCGGCGCGATGGCATTGCAGGTGATCCCTCGGCTGGCAAGCTCTTTTGCCACGGCCTTGGTCATCCCGATGATGCCGGCTTTCGACGCCGCGTAATTCGCCTGACCCGGATTGCCAATGAGTCCCACGATCGAGGCGATGCTGACGATGCGACCGCGCCGCTGCTTGAGCATGTGCTTGGCGACAGCGCGCGTACAGAGGAAGGTGCCCTTGAGATTGATGTTCAGCACCCGATCCCACTGGGCATCATCCATGCGGACGAGCAAACCATCCTTGGTAATGCCCGCATTGTTGATGAGTATATCGATTCGGCCAAGCTTGTCAAGCACTTTTGCCACGCCGTCGTCGACCTGTTTCCCGTCGGTGACGTCGACCACAATCCCCTCGGCCCGGCGGCCCAACGCGCGCAGCTCCTTGGCGGTCTGCTCGAGCACCTCGGGGTTCACATCGAACAAGGCGAGGTCAGCCCCGGCCCGCGCAAAGGCCAGCGCAATCTCCCGGCCGATGCCGCGAGCTCCCCCGGTCACAATGGCCACTTGGTTGGCGAGCTGCATGGGAATTGGGCGGTATTATACCACAACGACTTACGAGTGCGAGGCTGGATCCACGTGCGCGGAAGGCCGAACCGGAGGCGTGCCGTTCTGCTGCATTTCCGGGGGGATCGGGACATGCCCGTTGTTGCCATGGGCGGGGATCAGCTTTCCCTCTTCATACAAGGCAATAATCGCATCGACCACGACCGGATCAAACTGCGTGCCCCGGTTGCGTTTCAGCTCCGCCACCGCCTTCTCTACGGTCATGCCTTTGCGGTACGGGCGGTCGGTCACCATGGCATCGAAGGCGTCCACCGCAGTGGCGATCCGCGCGCCGATGGGGATTTCCTCCCCCTTCAGCCCTTCGGGGTAGCCGGAGCCGTCATAGGCCTCCTGGTGGTAGCGGACGATCTTCGCCATCTCCTTCAGGCCGGTGATCTCTTCGAGAATCTCAGCGCCATCCACCGGGTGCCGGCGCATGATCCGCCACTCCTCATCGGAGAGCGGTCCCGGCTTAAACAGGACCTCTTTGGGCGTGAAGATCTTGCCCACATCGTGCAGCAGAATGCCCGCGAGCAGCACCTCTTCCTGCATCCCGTCGAAGGAGACGCCCTGCTCCCGCAGCTTCGTGAGGATTTTGGAGGCGTACTCGACGCTGCGCGAGACGTGCTCATGGGTGTAGTGGGGGTCGATCTTGGAGATGACGCGCGAGAACGCCGCCACGATGCCCCGGGTCACCTGCCGCATGTCGTCCAGCGACCGCTTCAGCTCGTGGTTGGCGGACCGGAGATCCTCGTACAGCGAGGTGCTGACCTTGGCGAGCACTTCTTCCTTCAGGTACTCCAGACTGAACGGCTTGATGACGTAGTCCGAGGCGCCCAGCAGCTTCGCCTGTTTGATCGTCTCGTCATCCTCGATGGCGGTGATGATGATCACCTTCATGCTCTCGTCGAGCTTCTTGGCCTCTTTGAGCACTTCGAGACCGTTGAGGCCGGGCATGTGAAGATCGAGGAAAACCAGGTGGGGGTGATACTCGTGGATGCACGACAGCGCGGTCTTGCCGTCATGCGCGAGCATGACGTCAAAGCCGCGTTCGGCGAAAAACGATTCGAGCAGGTGGCAAATCTTCTGCTCGTCGTCTGCAACCAGCAGTTTTACCATATGTTGGCGAATGTCCAGGGCCCCACGACTCAACCTTACCTGAGAGGCTCTACTTTGACAAGGGAGACCACGCGAATTTACGCAGGTTTAAGCGTTCTCGCGCCACATCGGCAGATGGATGGTAAAACAGGTGCCCTGGCCTTCGGTCGACTCCAACTCCATCGTCCCTCCATGGGACTGCACGATCCGCTGGCTGACAAACAGCCCCAGGCCGGTGCCGGTGGGCTTGGTCGTGTAAAACGGGTCGAAGACCTTCTTGAGGGCATTCGCCGGAATGCCGGGCCCGGTGTCCGCCACTTTCAGCTTCACATTCGCCCCGTTGGCCACGGCGGAGAGGATCAGCTTGCCTCCCTTTTCCCCCATCGCCTGGCAGGCATTAAGGATCAGGTTCAGCACGACTTCCTGAAGCTGGTTCTGGTTGCTGCGCACTTTCGGAAGGTTCTCCGGGATCTCGACCGTGCGCTCCACCGAGTCCATCCGTACCTGGTAGCCGGCCAGGGTCAGGCTCTCTTCCACGGTCGTCTTCAGATCCACCGGTGAGAGGTCGGCGGGGGCCGGCTTGGCAAAGCGCAGGATCCGCCGCGTGATGTCGGCCGCCCGCTGGCACTCCTCGATGATGCTGTGCAGCAGCGCATCGACCTTGGGGTCCTGCTGCTTGAACCGCTCCAGGTACAGCTGCGCCTCCCCGGAGATGATCGTCAGCGGATTGTGGATCTCGTGCGCCATGCCGGAGGCCAGCTGCCCAAGGCTGGCCAGCTTCTCCGACTGGATCATGTACGCCTCGTTTGAGCGCAGCTCCTCAAAAAACATCGCGTTCTCAATCGCTAAGGCTGCCTGGTTGGCCAGGCCCGAGAAGATGGCGATGTCATCCATCGTGTAGGGCTCACCGGAGCGCTTAGCCCCCAGGACGAGAAACGCCAGCAACCGATCGTTGGAGAAGCTGGGAACGATCAGCCGCACCTCCAGTTTGCGCATCCAGGAGTAGACCCACGCGCGCTTCTGGGCGCGCTCATCCGCCTGCTTGACGTCGAGGTCCCCCTGCAGCTCCTCCAACAGCACCAGGTCTCGCTCGCTCTGCAGCAGCGCGATGAGCGGATCGGCCTCCTCCACCGTCATGCCGACCGGCACCAGCTTGCGATACCGGACATGCTGCAGCGTGTAGCGCTTCTCTTTTGGGTTAAAGAGGAATAGGCCGGTGTTGGTCAGCCGCACCGCCTGGTTGACCATGTGGACAATCAACCGGCACAGCCGCTTGATCTCCTTGATGCGCGTCATGCCGCTTGAGGCGGCCACGAGGGTGCGGTGGTAGCGGCGCTGGTCCCTCAGCAGCTGCCCCTCCAGCCGGCGCAGCACCCCCAGGTAGACCATCGGGGCCACCATCGCCAAGAGCCCGAAGACGGCCATGGGCACGAACCACCAGGCATCGGCCAGGCGCTGCCGCAACCAGTTCGCGCCAAAGAGGCCCAACACTAACGGCAGGGAGAGCACGAGGGGGTAGAGCCCAATGAACAGCGCCACCTTGCTGGCGCGCAGCCGCCGGTTCACGCTGAGCGAGGTTCGGGCGGAGGCGGGCATGGGTGAGAGAGGTCAGGAAACTGTGGGAACCGCTTTCTTGATCATCGCCGCCAGATCGCGCAACGATGACAGCGGCTTATCGAAATGGGCAAACGCCCCAAGCGACAGCAGCCGGTCGCGCGTCTTGCCGCCATCGTTGTAGGCGGTGATGACGATCACTTTGGTTTTGGGATGCGTCTGGGTAATGCGCTGTAAGATCTCATCGCCGTCCATCCCTGGCAGCTTCAGGTCCACCAGCACGACGTCCGGCTCATGGTAATCCACCAGCTCCAAGCCCGAGAGACCGGTCAGCGCCACATGCACCTCATAGCCGCGCGAGGTGAAAAAGTGATCGATGGTCTTGGTAAACTCCATCTCGTCATCGATCGCCACCAGCTTTGGGTTAGCCATGTGCCAGTCGCGCCCTAAAACCGCTTCTTCGCGCTGAAGAAGAAAATATCGTTGCCGTTTGAGGTCTGGCTGAAGTTGTACTCGCCACCTTGAATGGCGCTCGTCTCCACCACCTGCTCATTCATGAACGTGTGCGACCAAGCATTATCCAGCTCCCACCCGAACAGCTTCGTGCCGAACCCCAGTGAAATCGTGTGCTGGAAATTTCCATTGAATAACGGGGTGAGTGTTGCGCTCCGGACTGGATTATTTGAGAAGATATAGCCAGCCCGCAGCGCCACGTGCTCCTTCGGCTTGTATTCTGTTCCGAAATGATAGATAAACGCATCCCGCGCATCCTGCTTAAAGTTATCGCGGATGGTGCCGTTGCCCACAACCGCGTTGACGGTCGCGTTGTTCCCGTTGTCCAAAATGTACTCCTGTTTATCGGCTGCCCACGACCAGTCGATCCACTGCCAGTCAAACGCCAGCAGCCACTTCTCGTCGGCCTGGTAGGAGATCCCTGTCCCTAGTACCTGCGGCCACTTCCAGGGGAGGGTGATGGCATAGTTGTTCCGTGTACCGTCCGAGATTCCAAACGGGATAAGCCCTGGATTATTTCGAAGAGTGACCTCATCCCGCCCCTTCAACTTCACAACCATCTTTGTGGTATACGAAACTCCTACTCGTACTTTCTCTCCGAGCTTGGCCAGCGCTCCAAAAATACCCCCTTGCCCCCACCCAGTGCTGTCAAAATCAGTGTAGAAATTAACACCAGTGAGCGCTGAAGGATTCACCGTACCCTGAAATTGATAGGGCGTAGCTTGCGCGAAATATTGAAAGGCTCGGATGTAGCCGCCGCCGAGTGATAGCGAATCATTCACCTGCCAGGCAAGCGAAGGAATCATCCGGCTATGCATGAGATCGAAGTTAAAGTTCGCTTGCTCTCCGCCCGAGGCGAGGATGGTGCTGGTGATATCATACTTCATGCGAATGGCCGAATAGTTGTATGATCCGAACCCGATCGCGAATGGCCAGTTGGCAAACTTATGGACGATACCAAAATCCGGAAACGCGCCGACGCCCGCACTTCCTTCCGTACCTGGACGGAACTCATTCTGCGGGTCTTCGTAGTTGATGTGCGCTAAAATAATGCCGTTATCGAAATTGACGGTGCTCCCTTCCTGAAATCCCATCCCTGCCGGGTTGTAGAGCGGCGCGGTCCCGTCATCCGCAATCGACCGGTACGCGGCTCCCATGCCGGCCTGCCGTGCGCCCACCGCCAGACGGATGGTGTTGCTGTAGCCTGCCAGAGCCGATGAGCCTCCTGCGACAATCGCCAATGCCACGGCAACCACCAGCGCGAGCGTCTTTCTCATCCACCCTCCCCTGTGTCACTCCGCCACAGCCTAGCGAGCCACAGCGTGCGCCTCCTGTGCGATGGGAAAATCCAGGTAAAATGTCGTGCCCTTGCCCACGGTACTCTCCACAGTAATTCGGCCCTTGTTCCGCTCGATAATTTGCCGCACGATAAAGAGCCCCAGACCCGTTCCCTTCCCCGGCTCCTTGGTCGTGAAAAAAGGGTCGTAGATCTTCTCCAACTTATCCGCCGGAATACCCGAACCGGTATCGTTGATCTCAATACGCACTTGCCGCTCGTGTTCATGCGCCCGAATAGTGATCGTCCCTGGCGGCACGATCGCCTGTCCCGCGTTACGGATGATGTTAAAGAGCACCTCTTGCAGTTGCCGGCGATCCACCACGATTGACGGTAGCTCCATTTGAACTTCCTTCACCACCTCAATCTTCTCAAGCTTCAAGTCATGGCCAACCAGCAATAATACCTCATCAATCTCCTGGCCAACCGAGACGGCCTGGACACTGGGCTCCTTGGCTGGTTTGGCAAAGTTCGAGAGCTTCTGGGTAATCGCCGTTGCCCGATCGATCTGCTTCAGCGCGACACGCATCACCGTCGAAATGCGCTCAAGCAATTCCTGTGAGGACTTCCCAATGAGGATGCCGTCTTCAAGATCCAGTAGAAATGCCTCACATTGCGCCTTCACAATCCCCAACGGATTACAAATCTCATGATTGATCCCCGCCGACAGGGTTCCAATCACCGCCAACTTTTCCTTCTGCGCCGCTTCCGCGGTTGTCTTCTTTAGATCCTCTACTAGTTCCGCATTGCTGATTGCGATAGCGAGTGTCCGTGCCAACGGTAGAAGAGTGTCGATATCATCTTTCGTAAACTCCTCATCGGATTTCTTCTTTCCTAAACAAAGGACTCCAATAAGATCCTCATGAAGATGAAGCGGTAGGCAAAGTCTGGCGTTAAGTTCTCCCAAGCGAGTTTTGATAGTTTCCGGAAAACGAACCTTACCCAACTGTCCATCCAAACCAATCGGCTCATGCGTCTCTCTCAGAAAAGTAATGAAGGATTCTTGTTCATCCAGAACAACCCGTTGGCCATTAGTGCCTTTTGATGCAACTAGATCATATTTCCGCGTGTCTCTATTAAGCAATAAGAGACTAGAATTTTCTAATTTTACCGTATCTGACAAAGTACTAACTGTCATTTGAAGCAGTTGCTTTAGATCAACCATGACCATAACTTCATCAGTGAATTTCTTCAATAGTTCTCGATAATCGTATTTCTTTTGGAATAAGCGTTGTTCGGTCATATTTATGAGCCACGTGCGAATTGGAGCATAAAGAGTAGCAATGGCAATCGCAGAAAAGACCGCCGATAGCCATTTGGGGATCTGAATAATCCGATTTAGAATATCTTGCGAGACAAAAGCCACTAGAGAAACCACTACAATTACCGTTCCAACCAATCCCGCAAAGACAATCGTACGCTTAACAACAACTTCCATGTCTTCGAAAAATCTATGCTTGACGATAATGTAGCCTGTAACAAAACCGTAAAGAACAATCGAATAGTTTCCGAATGGGACAAGTACCGGAATAACATTGCCATAGGCTACGGAATAATTCGCTGCTCCAAATGCAGATGAAAGAAGACTGGTTATAAAGAAGTATAAAATACCCTTTCGGCGCTGTTTATCCTTGGTTACAACTAAACTCCAGAAAATTACCAAATTAGCTATTGTCATTACGACGGAAAAGAAGGCAATAAAAGCTGCGTATGCTGAACCCGGATCTGTAAAGTAAGGAATAAACTCTCGTCGACTAACACTGGTGGCCATTAAAGGGGTAAAGCACAGAAGAGAGAAAACCAAACCTGTCATATAGAATATGAAAATTAGTAAGCGTGCTCTGCTAGCAACGCTTAAGAACTCAAGTGTGAAGTGAAGTAATGCAGGGGGTAAGAACGAGAGACCAGCCAAACTGATCCGATCCATGAGGAGAGCAATCGGAGCACTTTGGGCCAGCAACATAAGAACTGCAAAGCAGCCCCACCATGAAATAGCAGAAGTATATAAGAGAAAACTTTGATTTAGTGGAGACTGGGGATTTTTGGAAAAAACAAAACCTCCTATCCCCGCCAAAAGGAAACCAATTACTAAATGTGTAATGATGTAGTTATTTAATAGAAAACCCATTACCGTTCTCTCGCTTTAGTAGAGATGCTGCTCGCGCTTTCTCGATACCAGGTAAATCTTCCTCATGCCTTGAATTAAGAATCTGTTTTATGGTCTGCTTTGATACAATCCGGTGACCACTCCTTAAGAGTCCTTCACTAATTCCATGAGTCCGACAGAATTCTAACATTTGGTTTAATTCTTTTTGGTCCACCTCACCTATTGATGGAGGTAATTTATTACCGGAATCCAGTGTTAGCAAGAAAGCTTCTGCTAAACAGCCAAAAACATCATCGGTTTCACCAAAGCCAAAATCTCGACTCACCTGAATTCCATCAATTCGGATCAACCCACCCTCAATCACTGCTATGTGTCGTTGCAAATCTAGAATACGAGGAAAGGCTTCTGGCCGAGAATCATCTATGATGATGCAATTCCCAGGTATCTCGGTCTCTTTCACTAAGAAACCATAATTGGAGGTGGTACAAATAATTATACGGTAGGTTCTTGCGTGATTACGCAAGGTAGAAATGAAAGTATCATCTACCACAGGGAGCCGCTCAATAATGGACCTGCTAGATGTTGCCATCAGGTTCTCTTCAACTTCTTTCGCGCGGTTTAGATTTCGATCCATTAGACCAATTCGGCGGATTTTGCCATTAAGGTACCGGGCAAGACCTCCCCCCATCCGTCCCACCCCAACAATTAATACATCTATCTCACTCAAGGATATTCCACCTATTTCAGAGATTTGTTTGATCGTCCAATATAAGGAAACAATCGTCGCGCAATGACCACTCGTAACCTGAATCCTATCGTTCTCATCAAGCAACTGTCTACACTCTCGTCCACTATCTGTTGCAATTGGCCACCAACCTCCTAATGCTACATAACACTTCCGGCTTACCAATTTCCTCATAAAATTGAATGCCCTTGCTAGTATAGCCCTTGCTCTTTTTGGGTTGCTAAAAAGTACGATTGGCAACTGCGTGGTACTGATAACCAGTCCACGTAGACCTTGCTTTGATCCAATATCGGCAATTGCGTAGCATGGAGATAAAGATAATAATCGGACAAGAAGCCACTCTGGAAGCCACCGTCGTGCCTTCTGGACTATGGGCATTGACTGATAGATATCGTTCATATCTCTCGGATGAATGAGGAAAAAGAAATCCGGTTCAAATCCATATAATTTCTTGAGCCAGGATGATGGCAATCGCTGTAACGGGATCATTGAAACTATGAAATCTCTTAGAATGTCCCTGACACGGATTATCCGACCAGAAAAAGGCATTTTCATTAGAAATACACCCTTGATACTTAGCTATGCTCAACTTTTGAAAACATTACACACGCATTATTTCCGCCGAAAGCAAAAGAATTATTCATCGCGATGTTCACCCGGCTATTTCTTGGGACGTTTGGTACGCAATCAATTGGGCAATCTGGGTCAGGAGTTTCAAAGTTAATCGTAGGAGGAATCCTATCATGCTGAACCGCCAACACACACCCAACAGCTTCTAGTGCACTGGCTGCCCCCATCGTATGACCAAGCATAGACTTGATTGAACTGACTGGAATGGGGACCGATCTTTTTCCAAAGATTTCCATGATTGCACTAGACTCAGCTCGATCGTTTGCCTGGGTTCCGGTACCATGCGCGCTTATATAATCTAGCTCATCTAGAGGGACATGCGAGTCTTCTAGAGCATTCCGCATAACTCGCACGAGACCCTCCACATTAGGAATAGTCATGTGGTGGGCATCGCAACTTGTCCCGTAACCTCGTATTTCTGCATAGAGCAGTGCATCTCGTTGTTGGGCATGTTCTAATGATTCAAGAACCAGTACTGCTGCCCCCTCACCTGGAATCATGCCTTTACGATTTCGATCAAAAGGTTGGCATCGATCTGGCGCGACTGCGAATATTCTATTAAATCCAGTAAAGGCTATTCTGGAAAATGGATCAACTCCACCCGCAAGAACGACATCCGCCTTTTTCAATCGGATAAGGTCACTTCCATATGCAATTGCGTAGTTTCCTGCGGCGCAAGCTGTTGGAAGCATGACAACTCGACCTTTAACATGAAATCTCAATGCTGCTTGCGCTGTAATCATGCAGCTTGGATATTGAAGTATGCTACGTCTGGCGGCAGAACCATTACATTTTCCAGCTATAATTAGATCATCAAAACTTTCAATGGCTTGCGCATCAGCCATAGTTGTCCCAAGGCAAAGAGAGGAAGATTGTTTGGCAATTGCACTGGATGAAAGTTTCGCATCTTTAAGTGCGAGTTCTATTGCTGCGATGGCAAATTGAGCAGCGCGCCCTAAATGCTCTATTTCATACGCTTCAAAGAAATCTCCTGGATTAAATATTTTGACTTCGCCTCCAACTTTCGCATCAAAGTTGGACGTATCAAATCGACTTATTTGAGAGATTCCGGATTGACCCGCTAATAGGCCTCTCCAAAATTCATCTTTCCCGATCCCAATCGAGGAAATAACACCCAAACCGGTAACAACAACTCTGCGCTTACTTACCATGAATTACTCTTCTTTATTCCTAAAGTAAGTTCACCCTTTGCAACTAGACGCCCATCTACAGAAATCTCACCATTTAAGATTCCAGCGCTAGAAGTAACTTTAATGGGGGTTACTTCGATGCGAAGTTGCGCACCAGGAAGCACAGGTTGAAGAAAGCGAATTTTTACGCTGCCTAAAAGATAAGTTGTGCCTACCTGCTGCGGAGAATGAAAATGAAAAAAGATAATTCCCGCTTGGGCCATGGCCTCCAGAAGCATGGCGCCTGGCGTAATTGCCTTAGCAGGAAAATGCCCCTGATAGAACCATTCGTTTCCCGTCAGATTCTTGAGGCCCACCACTCGTTCTCCTGGAAGAATGTCTGTAACCCGATCTAACATAATAAAAGGGAACCTTTGAGGAATGATCTTTTTAATATCCTCAAAGTCTAAACTTGTAGGAACTGCTTGTTGGGATTTAAGCACGGGCATACTGTTGGGCAATCTCTATCACTCGATTAAGGGTTGTCATCTTTGGAAGACTCTCTTCAGGAATCTTAACCTTGAAGCGCTTTTCGATAGCCGCCAGGATTTCGAGCGCTTTCATGGAGTCCATCCCAAGATCCTCGACAAGTTGGGCATCTGGACTAATAGCTATGGCCTCCATCTCAAGAATTTCTGCGACGAGCTTTCGAACTTCGCTTGAAATACCGTTATGATCCTTAGCATGACTTCGATTAGCCATCACAAAGACGCTCCTCCATCAACAATGAGCACCTGGCCTGTTATGTAAGCGGCTGGGTCACTGAACAAAAAAACGACAGTTCCTGCAACCTCTTCAGGCCTTCCAAATCTTCCAATCGGGATGCCGGCTTTGGCCTTCTCCTGTTGCTTCTCATCTAATGCTGCCGCCATTCCAGTTGCGATATATCCTGGCGCCACGGCGTTAACTGTTACTCCATAAGAAGCAACTTCTTTCGCAAGAGCTTTAGTGAAACCCACCACGCCGGCTTTGCTAGCTGAATAATTAACCTGGCGCGCTGTCCCGCCCATACCAGCAATGGAAGCAATGTTAATAATTCGCCCATACTTCTGTTTCATGAAAGTTACGATGGAAGCGCGAGATGCATTGAATACTCCGGTAAGATTCGTCTCGATGACGTCTCGCCAATCATCCTCATTCATAAGCATGAGTGCCTTATCTCGAATAAGGCCAGCATTGTTAACCAAGCCTGTCAGCCCTCCAAAATACTCTTTCGTGCCTTCTATGGCTCTTTGAACGCTACTAAAATCAGTGACGTCAACTTGATGGAGGATGGCTGAGCCTCCCTGTTCCTTAATTTCATTGACAGCATTCACTGCCCCTTCTTTTTCTTTAAGATATGTCAATGAAATAGCTGCTCCTTGGCGTGCTAAAGCAAGTGCGATTGATTTTCCCAGGCCTCGACTACCTCCTGTTACAAAAATGATCTGCCCTGCAAGAAGAGAACGGTTTTCGATAATCTTATTGTCATTGTCCAAATGTTTTTTAGGCGGTGCTGCCGTCCGAGTTCTATTTATAGATTGCGCCATACATTTTCCTATTCAAGGAACGGCCGCGGTGAAACGAAACCAGCGAATTTCCTTTCCGATGTGCATTCCTTGACGTAACTCTTGAGGGGATGGGATCGAACCACAACTGATGCATACAATCCTATCGGACTGAAAGTATTGATCAAAAGCGTAGCAGCATTCTTTTTGTTCGTTCTTGCATCCAATGCAGCTATAAGCTCAAGAATACCCATTGTGCTGAAGCATTCACCAATCAATGACTTAACAGAAAATCGCGGGAGGTTCTCTAAAATTGGGCCAAAAATTTTAGCCAGTGCTCTGGTCTCTTCATGGTCTCCGGAGGAATCCGCAGACGTTAGACCGCTGGAGGAATAAACGCGCTCAATGTCCTGAGCGGTAATATTTACCAATCCTAGAACTTGTTTGATGACACTTGATGCTGCGGTCTCAGTAATTGTCAGACGCGCTGCAGAAAGGTCCTCAAATATGCTACTCACACCTACTATTTCTCCATAACCCGATGCACCCCTTGATATTGCTCTTTCTTCATTTTCAAGAAGTAACATTCCTGCCCCCTCACCTAACCACGTCTTCATCATTGTTCCTACGGACGCTGTGGAGGATTCTAAAGAACTAGCTCTGGAAGACTGCAAGAGACCTAATTGATAGAAACCATTAAAGGTCTCCACGCAAAGCTCCTCTACGCCACCAACTAAAATTGCTTGAATTCGACCAGATTCCAGCATATCAACCGCATACTCAATGGCATTGAGACTTGCGGTGAACCCGGTGCCGATGGTGGAATTTAAGCCCTTGATACCAAAGCGGATTGAGATTTGACTGGCTGGCGAGTTAATGACGGTGTTCGGAAAAAGGGCCGGGTTGACATATCGGGGGCCTTCACGAAGACCTTCGATGTCAAAGGTGCTGATGGAGTGAACGCTGCCCATCGTTGAACCAAGCACCACTCCAATCTCATGCGCATTCTTATCTGTGATCGCAAGTTTCGCGTCATCCAGAGCGAGCTTGGAAGCAACCAGGGCGAGGAGCGTAGTGCGGTCGAGATTGCGGAGGCCTTTAGGGCCGAGGTATTTCTCAGGCTGAAAGTTGCTGATTTCCCCGGCATGGTGGCAGCGGTAGTCAGAGGTGTCGAAGAGAGTAATGGGCTTAATACCGGATACACCAGCCCGGCAGTTGGCCCAAAACTCTTCTTTGCCGATGCCGTTCGGGGCGACAACCCCGATCCCGGTGATCACAATCCGCTTCTGGTCCATCCCCCTCCAACGGTGCGAGTAGAACTAAGCGTTCGTTTTGAGTCCATGGCGCAGGGCGGTCTGCTTGACGGTCGTGACAAGCTTGGCAAATGAGCGCCGCTGGTCCACGTATTGGATGCCCAGCTGCTCGATCGTGCGCTTATCGGCCGCTTCAAGGTTCAGCCCGTAGACGATGACCTCCTTGGGATGGTAGGGCGATTCGACGATGCGTGAGGCGAGCTGGCCGCACGCGATCTGGTACAGTGAATCAAAGTTAATGAGCACAAGATCTGGCTTGAATGACATCAGTTTTTGGAGCGTATCGTTGATGGAATAGGCGAAAGCCACGTCGTAGCGGCCGCCGGACCGGGCGGTGTCCGTAAAGCACTCTCGCAAGTAAGGCGTGAGACGGTCTTGTTCGTTGGGAAGCACTTCCAGAATAAAGAGGAGCTTCCCAGCAGGTGCGCCTTCAAGCACGTGACTCCTCACCAGCGTCTTGACTCGGCGCTCGCTGTCAGAGAGCACCTCGATCACCTTTTTCTTCAAGGCATCCAGGCCGATTGGCTTGGCAAAAAATGCGTCGACGCCGATTTCTTCCACCGCTTTTTTGTTCTCTTCATCATAGGCGGTAATAATGAACGTCTTCACGCCCGGGTAGTCGCGTTTGATGCGCTTCAACAGCTCGATGCCGTTCATGCCTGGCAGCTTGATATCAATGAGCGCCAGCGATGGTAATTCCTCCGCAATCAGCTTGAGCGCCGCTTCAGCGGAAGCGGCCGTCATGAGCTGGTAACCGCGATTGCCGAAGAAGCTGCTGAGCGTCTCCAGCATCGTGGTCTCATCATCGACCACGAGGATCTTTCCCTTGACGATCGCCTGCTGTTCGAGATAAGCTTCGAAATCTTCACAGTCGACGTAATAATCCGCCTCGCAATAGTTGCGGATATACCACGTGCGCTCGGTCCCCACCCACCGGTGCTGGCTTTCCTGTTTCACCCGGCAGAGAATCTTGCCGTTGGTAAACAGCGGGCATTTAGGCGCCATCTGCTGTCACGACTCCTATTTCTCGTACTTCTTGATTACGAGAGCCGAGTTTTTCCCCCCGAACCCAAACGAATTCTTGAGCGCGAAATTAATCGTGGCCTTGCGAGCGACGTTCGGCACATAATCCAAATCGCATTCCGGATCGGGGATTTCATAGTTAATGGTGGGGGGAATCACCTGGTGTTCAATGGCCAGGGTGGTGGCGATCAGCTCGACCGCCCCGGCGGCCCCGATGAGATGGCCGATCATCGACTTCGTGGCCGACACCGGCACCTGATAGGCATGCTGTCCGAACACCTGTTTAATCACCAGCGTCTCGGTCTTATCGTTGAGAGGGGTTGAGGTCCCGTGGGCGTTGATGTAGTTGATATCCGTCGGCTTCACGTCAGCATCCTTGAGCGCAATCTGAATGGCTCGGGCCGCTTGCCGCCCGGACGGCTCAGGCGCGGTCATGTGGTACGCGTCGCACGTCATCCCAAAACCGGTGATTTCCGCGTAGATGTGCGCGCCTCTCGCCTTGGCATGCTCCAGCTCCTCGAGCACTAACATACCGGCCCCTTCCCCAAGCACGAAGCCGTCTCGCTCCTTGTCAAATGGCCTTGAGGCGCGCTCAGGGTCGTCATTGCGCTGAGACATCGCCCGCAGCATGCAGAATGCGGAAAACGCCTGGGGAAACACCGTCACCTCGGCTCCGCCCATGAGGATGATATCCAGCTCGTTTCTGCGAATGGCATTAAAGGCATAACCCACGGCATCTAAAGCAGATGAACAGGCGGTTGCAAGTGAAAAACTTGGTCCATGCAAGCCCAGTTCAATCGAGATGAAGCTGGCTGGGGCATCCGGGAAAACGGTCAGCGCGGTAAAGGGATTGATCTTCATCGGCCCCTTTTTCCGGTAGACATCTGCCTGCTCTAATATAAAGGCATGCCCGGCCATTGCGGTTCCAACCACCACCCCAATCCGCTCGGTGTTCTCACCGTCAAGGCTCAAGTCAGCGTCCTTCACCGCCATCTTGGCAGCCGAGACCGCCAATTGTGAGGTTAAGTCCATGCGACGAGACCACTTAGGATCAATATAGGCGCTAAAATCAAAGCCGTTCAGCTGTGCAGCAAACTGGGTAGGATAGGGCGAGGCATCGAACTTGCTGACCCGCTTGATACCGCAGCGACCGGAGCGAAGCGCCTCCCAGAACTGTTCTTTGCCAGATCCAATGGCCGTAATGACTCCTAACCCAGTGATTACCACACGCTTATGAGATGTTTGCATCGTTGATCTTTGGGTTGCGTTGCCTGCGCTGCAGAGGTCGATTCCATTGTTGGGCTTTCAACCAGCCGTCGATCTCAGCACGGCGAAAACGCCAGTGCCGGCCTATCTTGGCAGCCGGGATACGCCCGCTCTGAGCCAAGACGTAGAGGGTCGGCTTAGGTATTTTGAGGTAGTCGTGAAGCTCTTTAACCGTAAGAATGTCTGTTTCCATCTGAGCAACTCCAGAAAAAAATAACAACTGATGTCAGTTGTTGTTGGTTATTATATAAGAAAGTCAGAAAAGGTCAAGGGGGATTTTATGAATCAAACGACAGGTACATTTAATTGCTAGAAACTGGAAGGGTTACTGTAAAGGTAGTGCCTTCACCTAGCTCGCTTAGAACACTTATTTGTCCACCGTGTCGCTCAATGATGCTCTTAACGATAGCCAAACCAAGACCCATCCCGCGCTCCTTGGTGGTGAAGAACGGATCCCATATCTTAGCCAAATGGTCTGGACTAATACCGTATCCGGTGTCGGCTACTCTCAAGATGATCGAGATTCCTTCAATCCATGTTTTGACTTCAAGCCGGCCACCTTTCTGCATCGCATCTAAGCTGTTGAGGATAAGATTCAGAAGCACCTGCTTAAGCTGCTGAGGATCTGCCTGAACCACCACCCCGTTCTCGCCAAAGCACTTTGCGACCTCAACACCTTGCTTTAGGCATTGGTTGGACAGCAAAGCAATCGTATCCTCAACTATATCAGATAGATACATGGGTTGAAGATTTGGCTGTGGCGGTTTAGCGAAATCTGAGAGACTATTAACGATTGTGTTGATTCGGCCAATCTCTGATTGAATGATCCGAAAGAACTTCTCTCTAAACTCGGGGTCATCATATTTGACAGGCAGATACTGAGCAAAGATATTGATGGCAGACAACGGGTTGCGGATCTCATGCGCCATACCGGCCGAAAACTGCCCAGCAGCAGCCAGTCGTTCCTGCAAAAGTAATCGCTCTGAAGCCGCTTTGAGCTGTTCATTGGCTTTCAATAGTTCCTCATAAGAAATGGCGTTCTCAATGGCAATGGCGGCTTCGTTCGCTAGGGTAGAAAAAGCATGTAAATCATCGCTTGAGTAGCCTCGGCCTGAGAGCTTGGCTCCTAACGCAAGAAATCCAACCAATCGATTCTCGATGAACCCTGGAATCACTAGCACAGCATTGAGATTCATTAACTCCTGCTTGACCTTCATATTTTGATCGGACATCGACTCTTCTCGATTAAGACTTCGCCGCGATTGCACCATCCACTGAATGAAAGGATGCCGGAGCTCAAGCCGATACCGAGATTGGAGCGCCAAACGATTCGGCCCATGACTTGATTGCAGTACATACTGTTGGCTGATCTTGTCCCACAGGAAGAGTGACGCATGAGAGACTTTTACTGATCGACTCACCACTCGCGTAATCAAGCTAGAGAGTCTGCCGATATTTCTCACTTGCGTCATGCCACGTGCGGCATATTGGAGGGTCCGTTGATACCTCCGCTGCTCCTTCAGGAGCTGTTCTTCAGCTCTTCGTCGAAGAGAGGCATATACCAACGGGCCGATTGTCGCTAGTGCAGTGCTGAGCAACAAAGGAATGAGCCACCACCCCTGCCCTAGCACTTGCTCGAGCAAGGCACGACCCCACCAGCCGACAAGAAATGGCCCACCCAGCACAACAAGATAGATGGCTAGCAGAAGACCTGTTCGTGTCACTTCAACTCTGATATCCAAGAGTTGATGCTTAATAATGGTATACACAATCCCCGCTACAAGCACTCCACCAAATAGATAACCGAATGGATAGATTTCGATTCCATAGTTCGGTAGAAAATCAACGCAAGCAATGGAATTGAGTGCGCTAGCGACAAATACCAATTGAACCCTTTTGCGCTCTTCTTCAGTAAGAAGATGACCCTCCCGAGTAAAGCCTAGGAATAGAAGCCACACACTAGTTGTTAGGAGCGCGCAAAAAAGAGTTAGAAACATCGGATGAAGGACCCCGGCGATTGGATAGAAACCCCAAAAATACCGTTGGACTCCTGACACAAGAAAGGGAGAAAGCCACAGCATAACTACAAAACCACTTGTAATGAGATAGAAAGGTACCAGCCACCACCGCAGGTATTTCTTTCGCAGATAGCAAATCACAAAATGGTAATACGTGACTGGAATAAAAATCACACCGGTGTAGCCAATGTTTGCGAAGCGTTGCGCAGCTGTTACTGATTCTTGGGCATACATTAAACCGTAAGCAAGCAACCACACAACCTGGCAAAAGCACATGAGAAATAGGGAGAAATTAACGGGGGACCGTATTTCACGCACAAGCACGAAAATACCTAATGCACACATGGCTGTGGATATAAGAATAGGAGGAAAAGCATAAGCGGTCATGATCGACTGACCGTAATTGGTAGGTAGCGTTGGATAATTGCGTTCTCCTTCATTTGGATCGTACTATTTATCCTATCGTAATGATGTCTCACTATGACTTTAGCCAACACTAATATCGAAACCGTATCACATCCAAATTCCCATCATCTCTTCATGAGCGCACCGCGGATTGCATTGAGGATCTGCTCGCGCTCGAATGGCTTAGGCAAGTAGTCGCGGGCGCCGAGCTTGACGGCTTCGCGCGCGAGCTCAACACTTTGATAGGCGGTCAGCACTAAGACCTGAGCTTGTGATCCGGAAGCCTTCAAGCGCCGGAGCACTTCTAGACCGTCCAGCTTTGGCATCTTGATGTCCAATAGCACCACGTCAAATGTCTGCTGTTTGAGAACAGCGAGTGTTTCTTCCCCATCCTTGGCAAACGCGAGCTGATAGTCGTCGCCCAAGATGAGGTTGAGCGACTCCCGAATTCCTTCTTCATCATCCGCGATTAAGATCCTACCCTTTGCCATAGAAACCTCCTTATAGGACCGGTGGGGTGACGACCGACAGGCATTTGGCGGTGTGGGAGCCGGTGTTCTTGAGGGTGTGCGGAATCGAAGCGTCCAGATACAGGCTGCTGCCGCGTTTGAGCTCGTGCGTCACCTCGCCTATCCGCGCCTCGAGCGTGCCCTCTAAGACGTAGAGAAACTTCTCGGTTCCAACCCTCGCTTCCTCTTTATGGGTGCTGCCGCCCGGCTGGATGGTTACCAGCACCGGCATGAGCTTCTTCTTCAGCACATCGGTCGTGAGCATCGTCATCGCGGACTTCCCTGCCTGGTGGACGTAGACCTCTCCCTGTCGTAGCGGCGCCTGCAGCGTCACCGCATCCTTTACCCGCGCCTCTTCAATTCCCGCATATAGATCGGTGATTTTGACGCCGAGAGCAGTTGCCAGCCGGATATGGCACTCAAGTGTGCCAGTCATTTTTCCGGTTTCAATCCGGGAGATCGTGGCCGCATCCACCTGAGCGGTCTTGGCGAGCTCAACAAGCGTCACCCTCTGGGCTTTGCGGATGGCTCTTAACCGAGCGCCGATCGTCTTGGCTGGAGGTTCGGTGGGGAGACCGTGACTGGATGGGGCCTTGGGGGTTCGTAGTGCATGCGCTGTGCTCATCGAGTCATTCCTCCTGGCTCTGGATAGCTGACCTGCCCTAGAGTGTGCCACGCTTTGCACGTTTAGTCAATAATATATTGCATAATATTCAAATTACCCCTTGACAGCCAGCCGGCGGTATGGTATGGTGAATCTACAAATTACATTTGATAAATCAGACTTCCACATGGAGGGCTCCATGAGCGATTGGAAAAGGTCAGTGAAAGTTTGGCGGCTCGCCATCCTCGCCTTGTTCGCAACTTGCTCCCTGCTCACCCTCCCCACCCCGCTCTGGGCCGCCCAATCCTTCCAAGAATCCGCCGGCCAGGTCGTCATCGATGCCGAGCGCTATGACCAGAAGATCCCGCGCAACAGCCAAGACTGGGTGTTGAAAACAACCCTGAGCGGATACGCGGGAAGTGGCTACCTCGAGGCGCTGCCCAACAGCGGCGTTGTCTTCAACACAGGCTATACCACCGCCAGCCCTGAGCTTGTCTACAACGTCCAGTTTGCCACGACGGGCACCTATTACGTCTGGGTCAGAGGCTCGGCAGCAATCGGCAGCGACGACTCGGTCCATGCTGGCCTCGATGGGGTGGGTCTAGCCTCTGCGGACCGACTCACTGGTTTCGTGACAAGCTGGACCTGGAAGCGCGACACGATGGATGCAGCCCCTGCAACCCTGGTCATTAGCACCGCCGGCCTCCATACCATCCACCTGTGGGTGCGCGAAGATGGGGTACGGGTCGACAAACTCCTCCTGCGGACCAGTAGCTCCTCGACCGCGCCAAGCGGAACGGGCCCTGCGGAGAGCCCGCGAGTGACTCCTCCGGGCCCGCAGATTACGATCATTGACCCGGTCGAAGGGCAAGTCATCGAGGCGCCGGTCCCATGAACGCGCGAGGACTGCTGTTTCCTGGCGCGGTGAGTCTGGCCTTATGGTGCGCGAGCCAACCGATTTCAGCCGCCTCAGCCGCGACGATCACCGTGAATGGAACGGTGAATGATCCCGCTGCGACCGTTCAGGTCAATGGCGTTCAGGCTGCGGTCTCTGGGAACACGTTCCAAGCCGCTGGTATTGGGTTATCGCTTGGGGTCAATACGATTACGGTCATCGCCACGAACACCGCAGGAACATCGACTCAGCAGTCACGCATCGTCTACGTGCATTCGCCAAGCGCGGGACCGACGCCCTGGGTCGTGCGAAAAGTCACTGGAACGGTGAACGACCCTCAAGCCAGCATCACCGTCAATGGCTTCGCAGCGATGGTAGCCAACGGCGCTTTCACCGCCTATCTCCCCCTAGGGGGTGGGTTGCAGCAAGTCACCACGGTAGCCACGAATGCAGCTGGGGATACCACCACGAAGACTGTCGAGGTCTGCGTGGTCCACGCACCCGTGCCACATCCCTAAGCGGGGGCAAGACGATGAGCCTGACCATCAAGCGATTCGTCAGATTTGAAAATGAAGGGGCGCTCAAGGCATTTTGCGATGTGGTCGTTGGCAACCAGCTCCTCATCAAGGGGATCCGAGTGGTTGAAGGTCGCCACGGCCCCTTCATCAGTATGCCGCGCCAGCAGGGCAAAGAGGGCAAGTGGTACGACAGTGTCGTGCCGCTCAACAAGGATCTCAGAGCTGAGCTGGCCCGCCTCATCCTGGAAGCCTACCGCACGAGGATGTCATCCATATGCGCAGACGGTTGAAATTGAAGCGGCTCACCGCCTTCGTCACGAGCCTTGCGCTCCTCGCTAGTCAACTTGCGTTTCCTCCGCGCACGGAGGCGTCGCATCTGGGGTCATCCACCGCGTCGGCCGGTAGTGCCCCCTCCCCGGCAGTCACCGCGATCCAAAGTTTCCAGCCCGACTTGTTTACCGGACGGGCCACGACCGCCATGCCAATCGCCGTACCGCCTGGACGAAAAGGCATGCAACCCTCGCTCGGCCTCACCTATTCTTCCTCAGGCCGCAATGGATGGGTCGGCGTCGGCTGGGGTCTCGATGCCGGATACATCGAACGTTCCACCAAGAACGGCGTTCCAAAATACGACACAACCGACACCTACGCCTTCATGTTCCAGGGCGTCTCATCCGACCTGGTCAAAATCCCCGATGGCACCTACCGCGCCAAAGATGAGGGGTTGTTCCTCCGATTCGAATACAAAGGGGTGTCGGGATGGGAGGTCCGGGATAAATCAGGAACGCGCTACCTGTTCGGTCAAGCGGTGGCATCGCAGATCGAAGACAACGGCAAGATCTTCCGCTGGGCGCTGGATAAGATCCTCGACACCAATGGCAACAGCCTGTCGATCACCTACGCCAAAGATCAGGGGCAACTCTATCCTGTTCAAATCCGCTACACCGCACATGAAGCCACGGGACTGGCCCCGACAAACCAGGTCGACTTCATCCTCGAGGATCGGCCGGATCATGACCTGAGCGTTAGGGCGGGCTTTGGGGTTCGCACGGCCAAACGCCTCAAACAGCTTGAGGCGAGGGCGACGACAAATGGTGCGCTCTCCTTGGCCCGCCGCTATACCTTCACTTACGCGCAGAGTGCCCGCACGGGCCGCTCGCTGCTCAGCTCCATGACGCAGTTCGGCACGGATGGCACGACGAGTGTTCCACCGATGACCTTTAGCTACCAGGATGCAGGCGCCACCACGTATTCGGCCTCGACCAATAACCCAACCATCAGCGCTGCGGCCTGGAACGTGCGCAAAACCAGCGTTGATACGGGCCATGAAACGTACGGCTGCGAACATCCCTACAGGGCCTTTCCATGGAGCTCTCCGGTAGTTGTCACCGGATCGACTGACCTGGGCTGTATGAGTGCGGCCGTATCGGCCAATGGCAGCGTTAGACTCCAGGGTTGCCAAGACACATACGGTCACGCCCTTACGTACGTCTACGCCAGTAGCGCTCGCACCATTTCGCTGCCGCTCGCAACAGGATCGGACACTGAATTCTGCATGTGGCGCGAAGATGCCAGCGGCGTTCAACGCATGACAAGTTCCAGTGTCTCGCTGCAAGCGGGCTGGTCTATCCTTCACGTGGTCGCCTATCATCAGCACCAAGGCTGGGGCCCGGCCTGGATCAATGCCTCGGTCATTGACCAGGTGGACGCCATGAGCCCATCGCAGTTTATCAAACCGCAACTTGCGGGCGATGTGGACGGCAACGGGATCACAGACCTCATCGCCTTCAATGCGGTATCCGGCACCTGGACCGTCTCCTGCTCTCAAAGTTGCACGTTTTCACCCGGTGGCACCTGGCTGAGCGGGTTCGGCAACACCTCATCAATCCCCGTACTCGGCGACTGGAACGCCGACGGCCGCACCGATATTGCCATCGTCAACGGCAGCTCCTGGGAATTTGCCACGTCAACCGGCACGAGCTTTCAGCGCGGAACAGTCGCTTCGCTCTCGCTTGGCAGCGGCACACCGATGACGGGGGACTTTAACGGCGACGGCATGATCGATGTCGGTATCTACAGCAGCGGCTCCTGGACGATTGCCCTAGCCACCGGCAGCGGTTTCACCAGCCAGGGCACCTGGCTGAGCGCCTCGGCGGATGTTCCGCTCACCGGCGACTTCAACGGCGATGGCCTCACTGACGTGGCCGGCTATGACAAAGCCAACGGGTCAGCCTGGGTGGCGCTGGCCAAGGGTAACGGCCTTCTGGCCCCGGCCTCATGGCTGCCGGCTAATGGAAGCTGGAGCAACTGGAGCCCCACCAGCGCCGATGTCAACGGCGATGGGCTATCCGATCTGCTGCATTACGACCGCTCCAATGGGCAGGTACGAACGCTTCTTTCAATCGGCACCGCCCTGGCCTCGCCACCTGGCACCCTCCCCATCACATTTAGCCGCCGCTCGGTGGATGACGGCTTGCAAGTGGGCGATTTCAACGGCGACGGCCTGGCTGATCCGGCCGTTGTCAATGGCGTGACTGGCGCGGCGGAGCTAGCCAAATCGCAAGGCACGTTTCCCGATCTGATGTCTACCATTACCAATGGCGTGGGCGGTTCAACCGCCATCCAATATCAGCCATCGACCCAGTGCGACAACATCTGTCCCATCGAGCAACTGCCGATGTTGCCGTTTATCCTCCCGGTCGTCAACCGAGTGACCGTTAGCGATGGCATGGGCAACAGTTACGCCAGCACATATCTCTATCAACAGGGCCGCTATGACGTCCCCTCTCGCGAGTTCCGCGGCTTCGCGCATGTGGAAGCACGCGATCCTGACTCACAGGTGACCCTCACCGAATTTCACCAGGATGAACATAAAAAAGGCCGTCCCTTCCGCACTGAATTCCACGACGCTTCCGGCAACCTGTGGACCAAGCAGGAACAGGCCTGGAGCTGCGTCGAATCCTTCCCTGGCGTGCACTTCACCAAGCTCGATCAAGCAGACGCGTTCACGTATGACGGCGATGCCACGTTCCGCCAGACCCGCAGCCGTATCACTTACGATGTGTTCGGCAACCTCACCCGAGCCGATGATGACGGCGAGCCGAGCGTCTCAGGCGATGAGCGCAGCACGCTCACGAGTTACGCGCTCAATCAAACCGCCTGGATCCTCAACAAGCCCAGCCTGGTGCAAACCTTGGACGCTCAGGGTGCGGTCATCGCTCAACGCCGATTCTACTACGACGGGGCCACGACTGTTGGAACTGCACCCAGCGCGGGCAAGCTGACCAAGGAAGAAGAGTGGCTCAACCTCCCTACCACACAATGGCTCGCCACCATCCTGACGTATGATGTCTATGGCAATGTGAAAACCGTCACCGATGCCCGCAGCCGCACCACGACCAATACCTACGATTCCACCGGCGCGTACCTAACCCAAATCGCCAATGCTCTGGGCCATACGCGCAAGCTCGCCTACGATCCGCGTCTTGGCCAGGTTACCTCCTCAACCGATCAGAACAATGTGCTGGTGAGCACTGAATACGACCCGCTCGGCCGCGTCAGCAAGGTCATCGGTCCCAATGACACGGCATCGCTGCCCACGATGCGATATGCCTACGATCTCTCCATCGTGCCCACGCGCACTACCGTTCATACACGCATTCAGTCCGGGCAATCGGCGGAGTTGTCCGTGCACAGCTTCAGCGATGGCCTCGGCCGCGCCATCCAAACGCGCACTCCGGCCGAGGATCCCAACAAACAGGTCGTCTCAGGCGCGGTTGAATGGAACAGTCGGGGCCTCGTGGCCAAACAGTGGGCGCCCTACCTTGATGCGCTCCTGAGCGGATACAAATCCCACACGCAAGTCAGTGGCCTTGCTGCTCCAGCGACGTATAGCTACGACCCGCTTGGCCGGCTGGTCAGCAGCCGCGATCCTGATGGCGCAACCGCATCTACCGCCTACGATGACTGGAGCGTGACGGCCACCGATGCCAACGGGCATCGCACCCGCCGCACCCAGGACGCGCACGGCCGGCTCGCGCAAGTTGATGAGTTTAGCGGCGCCAACACGCAGACGACGCGTTATGCCTACGACACGCTCGGCAACCTGCTGACAGTCACTGATGCCGCGAACAATCTCACCCGCATCAGCTACGACTCGCTCAGCCGCAAGCTCGCCATGGACGATCCTGACATGGGCCATTGGGCCTATGTCTATGACACCGTGGATAACCTCACCAAGCAAACCGATGCCAGGGGTGTGGCCACCAATTTTGTCTACGACTCGCTTAACCGACTCACCCAAAAGAGCTACACCGTTCCTGCCGGAATTACGAATCCCGGCGCCGTGACCTACACCTACGATGGCACCAATGATACGACCAAGCCCTTCACCAAGGGCAAGCTCACCAAGGTTGCTGACGGTTCAGGCAGCGCCACGTTCGAATACGATAACCTCGGTCGCCTCACGAAGGAAGCCAAGACGATCGATGGCATCACGTATGTCATCCAGCGCGCCTACGATCTGCTCGGCCGGCTCACATCGCTGACCTATCCTGACAGCGACCGTGCCAATTACACCTATAACTTGCAGGGCGGCATCGACACGGTCACTCTGCAGCCAGCCACCGGCAGTGCGCAACCGATCGTCTCTAATATCGACTACAACGCCGCCGGCCAGCTCACGAAAATCACCCACGGGAATGGGGTCGTGACGGACTACACCTATAATCCCCAGACGCTACGCCTGGATCGCCTTGCCAGCGCGGGCCCAAGTGGCTCCCTGCAAGATTTTCGCTACACCTTTGATGCCGTCGGCAATGTCACAGGCATCCAAGATAGCCTCCACACGGGCAGCCAGACCTTCGGCTACGATGACCTTAATCGGCTCACCTCAGCCTCAGGCGCCTACGGCAACATGACCTACGCCTATGATGCGCTCGGCAACTTGACCAACAAAGAAGGCGTGGGCATGACCTACGGGCTGGCCGGCGGCGCTAAACCCCATGCGGTCATCTCGACGTCCGATGGCCTCACGCTCTCCTATGATGCTAATGGCAACTTGACACAAAAGAGTCCTTCGGCAAGCAGTCCGCACCTGGCCCAGACGCTCAAATACGATGCTGAAAACCGCCTTGAAGAGGTCAAAACCACTCCGGGCACTACCTATACGTTCACCTTCAAGCCCGGCTGGAACTTCTTCAGCCTGCCGGTGATTCCTTCAAATCGCTCGATCTCGGTTCTCTTTCCGAATTTCACCACCAACTTCGAGGTCATCGCCCGCGCCCTACCGCCTGGCGCTGATCCCTCTGCGCCCACCACATTTGAATACTATGTCGGAAACTCTAAGTTCGATAAATTTACTCAGCTCGACTACGGCACCGGCTACCAGATTTACTGCAAGGCTACCAGCCCAGTAACCGTGACGATCACCGGTGCGTTACCCACCACCCAGCTCTCCAAGTCCCTGGCTCCTGGCTGGCACCTGCTGCCTGCGGTGAGCTTGATGCCCACCGACACGGCGCAGGTCTTTGCCAGTGTGTCGCCAGCGCGCATCGAAGGGTATGACTCCGACACCGACAGTCTGGCGGCCGCGCCTACCACCGAACTCGGGAGGGCCTATTTCGTGCAGGTGCCGAGCACGAAGACCTGGACCCCACCCCTCCCCAGCCAAGTCACCACTCGGTGGATCTACGATGGGGATGGGGGCAAGGTGAAGCAGATCGCTGGTAGTGCCACCACGATCTTGCTGGGGGAGATCTACGAAAAAGAGTCGACCGGTCAGATCACGAAGTATCTCTTCGCTGGCTCCCTTCGACTTGCCACCAAGCGCTCCACCGGGGAGCTGCTCTTTACCCACACCGATCACCTGGGCAGCTCCCACTGCCTAACCGATGCGGCTGGTACTCCTGTGGCGCTGACTGAACACCTGCCCTACGGTGCGATGCACCGCTCGGAAGGTGCTAAGTCGCTGCCCCACAAGTTCACCGGCCAGCGCCAAGATGCCACCCATGACCTTATCCTCTTCCCCGCCCGCGCATATGATCCCCAACTCGGCCGCTTCCTTCAGCCCGATCCCTTCGTCCAGGAACCCAGTGATCCCCAGAGTCTGAATCGCTATAGCTATGTCCGCAATAATCCGGTGAACCTGGTGGACCCCACTGGCTTTAAGTGGAGTTGGAAGAAGTTCTTTGCCATTGCTGCGGCAGTCGTAGTTGGTGTAGTTACTGGACAGCTGGAACTACCAGGGATTGTCGCGGCGGCCTTCTCAGCAGCGACCGTAGCTGCCGCCACCGTTGAGGGCGTGCCCATTGACCGGGCGTTGGCGCGATCCACTTCACAGTTAAGTCCGATTGCGGTTGTCGCCCAGCAGAGTTGGCAGGTATGGTCGAACTTTGCTACTCAGCCTGTGGTCGCCCAGGGCGCGAGCATTGTTGCAGGACTGCTTCCATTCGTCGGAGAGGCGCAAGATGCGGTAGGTGCTGGAACGGGGATCGACATGATCAGCGGGGACCGTTTAGCACCCTGGGAGCAGGCGGCTAGCGGTGCGGTCCTCTTTGTGCCATTCTTCGGGGGTGTCCATGTCCGGCACGGAGTACGCGCACTTAACAAAGTGATACAATCTAATCAAACTAGCCCTCTTCGCCGAGCGTTTCGATACTTTGGAAAGTCAGAAGCGGAGATTGTCCAAAAGAGTGGCCGCGTTCCTAATGTCACAAAAGAGGGTCGATTGAAGGAAGTGCTGCTAACACCTACCGAGTACAGGTCTTCTCGGCAAGCAGAAGAAGCGTTGAGGGCTGGACAATTAAATCCCAGAGGTCCTTTAGAGAAACTGGAATATGGGGTAGAGGTTGAGCTTGAGGGGGTAAGATTACGTCGCGCAAATGCCATTGAGGGGGGTTCTGATATAGAAGTTGGAACCTACGGATCGCCTCGTGTCCGGCGTATCTTTAAACTCGATGAGTGAATTCCGCCTGCCTAACAAGTTACATATCACCTGCTCTGCTAACGGACGGCCACTATCCGATGAACTAGTTTTGATTACTATAAAATCGGCGCGCAAGAATAATTTCGATTTAGTGTTTGGCCCGACTGATACAAATGGTTCCTTACTTGTCACCCGAGAAGAACTTATAAAACAAGCGATGGATGAAAAAAGCATCGCGCAGATGGATTACGGTGATCCTGAATATGACTTCGCTGGAGAGATCGTTGTTGCTCCCATGACCCTTGAGGATATTGATCGAGCGCTTAAGGCGTACAAATTCTTCCGCGAGTTCATGGCTTATCCTATAGCTTGGGAAAAACACCTTAAACGCTCTAAGGAGATCCTGCTAAAATTACCCAAAGATGCTACCGTTGAAGTAAACGTCGAACATGACGGTAGAGGTATCAAATTAATTCCTCTCACCGCCTCTCCGGAAAACCGGGGAAAACCGGAGGCGTCCTAAATAGTGTCGACTAACCGATGCCTCGTAAACCACGGCAACTCCTGGACGGGGGTTGTTACCATCTCATCGCCCGCGGCAATAACCGCCAATTCCTCTTCACTGAGGAAGAGGCGTTCCGCTACTTCCTCGATCTGTTGGCCCGAGCCAAGGCCCGCTTCCCCGCCAAGCTCTACCACTACTGCCTGATGTCCAACCACCTCCACCACCTGCTCTTGGAAATCGAGGAGGGCGTGCAGTTGCCGAAATTTAGGAAAAATCGGAGGCGTCCTAACTAGTGTCACCGAAATGCCACGAGCATCAAGACATCTCCAAGACCATGGCTGCTATCACCTTATTGCCCGAGGCAATAACCGCCAAGTTCTTTTCACTGAAGAAGAGGCATTCCGTTACTTCATCGACTTGCTTGCGCGCACCAAAGAACACTATCCAGCCAAGCTCTATCATTATTGTTTAATGTCGAATCACCTTCACTTGCTGGCTGAGATCGAAGAAGGTGCCCAGCTGCCTAAGTTCATGCAAAGCCTCCTACAAGGTTATGGGCGTTGGTATGCGAAGAAGCGTGGTTATGTAGGACACGTCTGGCAAGGCCGCTACAAAAGCCCCCTTCTTGACCGGGAAAGCTACTTCCTTGAAGCAGGCAGATACATCGAACGAAACCCGCTGCGAGCGAAGATGGTCAAGAACATTGAAGATTATCCTTGGTCTAGCTATCCTGCTTACGCCTATGGCAAGCATGATCCCCTGCTTGATGAGGACCCTTATTATGCTCAGCTTGGCTCAACAGCGGAAGTACGGCAACTTGCCTATAGGGACTTTGTCAGCTTAGAATCACCTTATGCGCCGATGCTGGATCGGGAACTCGTAGAGGCGCCTTTTTAGGCGGTACTATTTAGGACGCCTCCGTTTTTTCTTTACGAGCGGTGGGGCTTGGCAACGAGTACTAAAGCGGGACATCTATATTGATCCCGGGGAGTTCCAGACTTATGGCCAGTAGAACTACTGGAAAACAACTCGTTTCCTGTCCGGGCTGCAGCAGAGTCATCCGCATTAAAGGACGATACCATTCCGGTTTTGGAAATCAAGGGTTCCTCTATTGTGATAAAGACTCGACCGTTTTACTTTTCGACACCTACAATCGCTATTATGCGAAATTGATACCGAACAAGTACCCCTGGACATTGACGTCAAGCGAAAAGGGAGTAATCGAAGATCATTTGAAACCGTGTCCATATGGAGGGACTTTTAGGTTTGCCAATAAGCCGCGGTGTCCGTACTGCAAAAATGAGCTCACCAAGCTAGTGGATAAAATTTATTACGTCATCCTCAATAAAACCGTCAACGGAAATAAGAAATCGGCTTGGAGATAAACGTAAAGTCCTGATCTCGTCCTTAGACCGCTCCCATTCTCGGAATTCCGGGGACAGGATATCCCAATGATGCCGAACCGTTGCGTTAGCCCTGCATGAGCTGCTCATGCCCCGCATCATGCTGTGCCGTCAATGCCGGCGCCGGCGATTCCACGCGGCCAGCGCCTTGGCCATAATGACCAGGTCCTGCGCCAATCCGTATAACAGACAACCCACGCCAGACCAGTAGCAGATCCATCCGACGGTCCAACGCCACCGTGGTAGCGGCAGATCACCCCAGAGCAAGCAGGCCCAGGCGGCGATCAGGAGCGTGACGCCTGCTTTCACCTCCCAGCAGAGCCAGCAGGTCAACCAACCCCACACTCCTCTTGGCTTGGCCTGACATGTTGCCTGTTCCACGTCGATGCCCTTACGTCCGCTCAACCGTGCTGCCGATGACCAGCCCGGAAGCGATCAGGACGAGGTTCTTGATGACAAACTCCCCCTCCGTTGTCAGCAGGAGGGGATTGCCGAACTGAAACGCGATATCCGGACGCAGCAGCAGCACCAGAAACGTCCCCGCTAGCTGCAGCCAGAACAACAACAGCGTCAGGCGCAGGGCCAGCCGGCATAACAACCCCACTCCAACCACGATTTCCCAGACACCCAGGAACGGCACGAAGAACTCTGGCGAGACCCAGTAGACCGTCCGGCTGATCAGCTCATAGACGGGACTGCGACCGATGACCTTGAGCGCGCCGAACCAGATGAAGATAATCGCGACGGAGATGCGCAGTAGCTTGATGCCGTAGGCAGCCATGAACGACACCATCCAACGGTCGAGACGATTCCACCGGCTCGGAGGCGTTCTGCTCATCTGCTCCGCCTTTACTTTCTGATGCGCCTCATGTTATAAGCTCAGCATGGCGCGGCACGCGTTACGCGAGTTGCATCCGCAGCATGCCCTGTGGGTGCCGGCGGCCATTCTGTTGTCCACGGCTCTGCTCTTCACCGGCCTCTCGCTCCCCCTGCTCTACTCGCAGAAGATGTTCTGGCAAAGCACCTATTCGGTATGGACCGGTGTCGTCGCTCTGTGGGAGCAGCGCGAATATCTCCTGGCGGCGGTGCTGTTTTTCTTCTCGATCATCTTTCCTATCGTGAAGCTCGTGTCGCTGGCTATTGTCTGGTTCGTGAAGCTGCCGCAGAAACAGCTGGCCCGATTGTTTTACTGGCTGGGGATCCTCGGCAAGTGGTCCATGCTGGATGTCTTCATCGTCGCCATCCTGATCGTACTCGTCAAGCTGGGCCCGATGGTCAAAGTTGAACCCCGCAGCGGCGTGTATGTCTTTGCCGCAGCCATTGCGATCTCGATGCTCTCGACGATGTACGTCGAGAAATTAGCCAAGCACTCCCTTCGCCCGCGCTAGCCCTCTTGGCGCGGCAGATGCCGGTCCTTACCGCATGTTCATCATCGCGCCGAAGTCCATCACTTGAACGCCGGCTGGGAGCTCAAACGTCGCATCCGGAACGGCGACTCCGACCTGAATGTTGGATAACTCCACCAGCGTCTTGCCCTTTGGCCCGTCGATCTCCAGTTTGAGAGGAAACTGCTTCTCCGTCCATACCCAGGCGGTCGTCGTACCCTGAACGGAGGGGTCGGTGAAGCGGTAGATCTCGCACGAGTGGCCGTCGATAGTGTCGGTCCCGATCCGCTCAGCTTGGCGCTCCTGAAGGTACTGTTGATAGTTCTCCGCATGCTGGACAGACTGCTGTGAGGCGTCCAGGTCAGAGATTTTCATCGCCATTCCCTCGGCGGGTAGATAGGTATAGGTCCCGCTGGCGTTGCGGATCGTCACCGAGGCCTGCCCCTCCACGAGGGCATCCATCCGGAATTGCTCGTCCTTGAGGGTGACCTTGCCGGTGATCACTTGGCCGCCCTGCGTGACTTTTTGATCGTACGAGGCGGAGAACGCCTGCGCCTGAGCCCCTGCCACGCACACCCCCAACACCAGCCCAACCCCGATCGCGAGCCCTCTCATGTCGTCTCCTTTTGTCCTATCCGCCCCGTTGCTATTTCGTTCCCGTGCGTTGCCGGTTGATCCACCAATACGCGATCACGATCAGCGGAACCGCAGCACCAAGCCACGGCATGCCTCGTCCGCAACCCCACAACCCCACTCCCAGAATGGCATACACGAGGACAATGATTTTCGGAACCGCTTCCGGATGGGTGCGGCCTGACAGATAGTAACTGCCGCCGATCAGGATGGCGATGGAAAGGACGATGGCGGCAAGAATCCACTTGGGCTCCTGCACGCCCAGCGCCACCAATCCCATGGTGGGCCCGGCGGCAATCACCACGGAAGCCAGGATGGCCGGCCAGGCCATGGGATGGGCGAAATTGACCGTCCAGCCGCCCCAGGTGGTGCGCTTGGGCACGATGACCCGCGGATCTTCTTGGCAGCGGTACAGCCCTCCGCGCCAATTCCGATCGTCCTGCCAGAGCCGGATCAATTCCTCTTTGGTCATCACCGTGCTCTATTTTCTCTGGCCGAGGCGCTCAGCGGCAAAGAGCACCAAGGCGCACCCAGCCGGAAAGAGCAGCTCATTGACGGTGCGGGTCACCAACGCCACGACCGGCATCTGAGCGCCTGATGCCGCCCCCAACCCCATGATCACCGTCGCACACGCCGCGCCGGTGACCAACCCCAAGATGAGATGCGCGTTCACTCCCGAGCCGCGCTTCGAGAGCCAGGCAATCGCGGCCCCCAACCAGGCGTACTCCACCGCTTTGATGAGAGCTAACGTCGCCACGGAAGGCGCGCTGCTGGCTGGACCGGCGATTGCCAGGGTTTGCACCGCGCTCTTGTGCAGCATCCGAGCCACATGAAAAGCCACTGGGGCTGCCGCCAGTCCGGCGAGCCCCATCACCGTTCCCCGTGACTTGGCTGCTGCGGTGCCCACCGCCAAGCCCATGCAGACGATGAACGACCAGGAGACCTTCTGGACCAAGTCAGCGACCACCGGCTTCAGCGCGGGCATCTTTCCGGCTCCTGCGGCCACCGCCACCAGAATGAGCTCCATCCCCAGGCCCAGCAGGATCGCCCACCACGCCACCTTGAGGAGTTTCGCTACCATGCGGCAGCGGATGTATCGAGCATCTTCACCTCGTTGCGAACTATTGCCCCTAACGGCAGAGAAAAGAAAAAAGCCCGGCGACTACCTACTCTCCCAATCCCTTGCGGGATAAGTACCATCGGCCTTGAGGGGCTTAACTTCCGAATTCGGAATGGGATCGGGTGTGACCCCCTCAGTATGATCACCGGGCAATAGGTGAAAGGAGTTTAGACAACAACGTTGTTTCGCGTGGAAGGAAAAAAAGTAGTTAAGCCGCACGGCCGATTAGTACGGCTTGGCTGAAACCCTCACGGGTCTTACACCTGCCGCCTATCAACCTGGTAGTCTACCAGGGGCCTTTAGGGGGCTTACGCCCCGGGAAACCTAATCTTGGAGGAGGCTTGGCGCTTAGATGCTTTCAGCGCTTATCCTTTCCGAACACAGCTACCCAGCGATGCTCCTGGCGGAACAACTGGGACACCGGAGGTCCGTTTACCCGGGTCCTCTCGTACTACGGGCAACTCTCCTCAAGTTTCCTGCGCCCACATGAGATAGAGACCGAACTGTCTCACGACGTTCTAAACCCAGCTCGCGTACCGCTTTAACCGGCGAACAGCCGGACCCTTGAGACCTTCTCCAGCCTCAGGATGCGATGAGCCGACATCGAGGTGCCAAACCGGATCGTCGATATGAACTCTCGGATCCGATAAGCCTGTTATCCCTAGAGTACCTATTATCCGTTGAGCGACGGCGATTCCACCTTCCACCGCCGGATCATTAAGCCCGACTTTCGTCTCTGCTCGACAAGCACGTCTCGCAGTCAAGCGCCCTTCTGCCTTTACACTCGACGCGCGATTGCCGACCGCGCTGAGGGCACCTTTGGGCCCCTCCGTTACTCTTTGGGAGGGAACCGCCCCAGTCAAACTGCCCACCTGTCACGGTCCTTCATCTCGGTTCAGAGATTTGAAGTTAGAACACCCGAATAGGCAGGGTGGTATTTCACCGTTGGCTCCCCCCGACCTAGCAGCCGGGGATCGACGCCTCCCACCTATCCTACACAGCCTGGCCAGATGTTCAATAACAGGTTGCAGTAAAGGTTCTAGGGTCTTTTCGTCTACATGCGGGCACGCAGCGTCTTCACTGCGACCACAATTTCGCCGAGCCCCCCGTTGAGACAGCGGTCAGCTTGTTACACCATTCGTGCGCGTCGGAACTTACCCGACAAGGAATTTCGCTACCTTAGGACCGTTATAGTTACGGCCGCCATTCACTGGGGCTTGAGTTCAGCGCTTCGCCTTACGGCTGACGCATCCCCTTGACCTTCCAGCATTGGGCAGGTGTCAGTCACTATACCGCGACATCGCGTCTTTGCAGTGACCTGTGTTTTTACTAAACAGTCAGCTGACCCTCTTTACTGTGAGTCACCAGGGCTTGCACCCCAGCGACCACCCCTTGTCCCGAAGTTACGGGGCCATTTTGCCGAGTTCCTTAACGGGGGTTCTCTCGAACGCCTGGGAATGTTCTTCCCGCCTACCTGTGTCGGGTTGCGGTACGGTCACCCATAGGACTTCGAACGATGAGTTTTCTAGGCAGCGTGGTTTGAGCCAGTTTGCTTCGGCCGTGGCCTCAGCTCCCCATCCGAACTGACCCGCCTTGCGGCGGCTTGAACGGACAGACCGGGACATCCAACACCCGGATGGCCTGACCTCCTGCGTCATCATCGCCCGTCAAACGCCCTGTGAGTGGTAGCCGAATGTTCGCGGCTTGTCCATCGCTGACGCCATTTGGCCTTAGCTTAGGACCGACTCACCCTGGGTGGATTAACCTTGCCCAGGAAACCTTAGGCTTGCGGCGACTCCGTTTCTCGCGGAGTTTATCGCTACTCATTCCGACATTCTCACTTCCGCCTCGTCCAGCCCACCTAACGGTGGACCTTCAACCTACTGCGGAACGCTCCCCTACCCCCAACCTCGCCCGAAGGCGAAATCGAGCCACAGTGTCGGCGGTACGCTTGAGCCCCGATCATTGTTGGCGCCGAATCGCTCGACCGGTGAGCTGTTACGCACTCTTTAAATGATGGCTGCCTCTAAGCCAACATCCCGGCTGTCTAAGCAACTCGACATCCTTTACCACTTAGCGTACGCTTTGGGGCCTTAACTGGCGGTCTGGGTTGTTTCCCTCGCGTGCGTGAAGTTTATCCCTCACGCGCTGACTCCCGGAGTAGTAGTTGATGGTATTCGGAGTTTGATTGGGTTCAGCAACCTGGTGTGGTCCTTAGCCCATTCAGTAGCTCTACCCCCACCAACGATGCTCCGAGGCTAACCCTAGAGTTATTTCGGGGAGAACCAGCTATCACTAGGTTTGATTGGTCTTTCGCCCCTAACCACAGCTCATCCCACAGTTTTTCAACACTGATGGGTGCGGGCCTCCCCCACCTGTTACGGCGGGTTCACCCTGGCCATGGATAGATCACCTAGCTTCGGGTCTATTCGAACAAGCTAACGCCCGGTTAGGACTCGCTTTCGCTCCGCCTGCCCCGCCTGCGCGGGTTAGACTCGCTTGTCCGAATAACTCGCCGGATCATTATGCAAAAGGCACGCCCTCACTCCTTGCGGAGCTCGGACTGCTGTGTAAGCTGTCGGTTTCAGGTTCTATTTCACTCCCCTTCCGGGGTTCTTTTCACCTTTCCCTCGCGGTACTGGTGCACTATCGGGTTCCGACTCGTATTTAGCCTTGGAACGTGGTCGTCCCAGGTTCCCATGAGGTTCCACGTGTCTCATGGTACTCGGGTATCCTCCCCATTTCGAGCGCCACGGATTTTCCCTACCGGACTATCACCGTCTATGGTCGGCCGTTCCAGACCGTTCGAGTATCCGCGCTCCCAAAACGAGCCTCTGACACGAGGCTCCGGGAAGACCCCACAACCTCCAAGCGGCAACGCGTGTCAGCTATGACACCACCTGGATTTGGGCTGTTGCCCGTTCGCTCGCCGCTACTAGGGCAATCTCGGTTGATTTCTATTACCTGCGGGTACTGAGATGTTTCACTTCACCGCGTATCGCCCCCTGCACCTATGTATTCAGCGCAGGGTTCCGCCGGATGAATGGCGGAGGGTTGCCCCATTCGGAAATCTTCGGATCAACGCCTGCTTGCGGCTCCCCGAAGCTTATCGCAGCTTGCCACGTCCTTCATCGCCGGTCGAAACCGAGGCATCCACCGACAGCTCTTGGTAGCTTAACTACATGAGAGAACTCTCGGCGAGACAAATGCAGTTGTCAAAGAGCCAGCCCGGCAGTCCGGTAAGACCGAAGGCCGGGAATCCGTATCAAACTGGCGACCCGCTCACGAAACCGTGGACCTGACCGGGATCGAACCGGTGACCTCCTGAATGCAAATCAGGCGCTCTCCCAGCTGAGCTACAGGCCCGAAACTCGGGCTCCAACAGGTTCGTGCGGTGTATGAAAGAGCAAGTCGGAGTCAAACTGGTGGGCCGAAGTGGAATTGCACCACTGACCCCCGCGTTATCAGCACGGTGCTCTGCTAACTGAGCTATCGGCCCGAACAGGTTCGAAAAAGAAAAAACGGAGACTCGACGTACGGCTTCTCCGTTTTGTGAAACTCCCCGGCGCTGATTGTCGAAGCCACGTCCGAGGAGGGCCTAAAGCTCCTGCATTCTACGGTGCTGCTCCGTGTGTGTCAATCGGTTAAACAATCCAGAGACGTGCTTACCCCGCAGTCGTTTTAAAGGTTTCCCGGTCAGTGTCTCCTTAGAAAGGAGGTGATCCAGCCCCACGTTCCCGTAGGGCTACCTTGTTACGACTTAGCGCCAGTCACTAGTCTCACCTTGGGCGGTTCCGTCCCTTGCGGGTTCGTACACCGACTTAGGGTGCTCCCAGCTTCCATCGCTTGACGGGCGGTGTGTACAAGGCCAGGGAACGTATTCACGGCGGCGTAGCTGATCCGCCGTTACTAGCGATTCCGGCTTCACGCAGGCGAATTGCAGCCTGCGATCCGAACTGGGGAGTCGTTTAAGCGATTAGCTTGCTCTCGCGAGCTCGCAGCGCGTTGTCGGCTCCATTGTAACACGTGTGTAGCCCCAGGCATAAGGGCCGTACGGACTTGACGTCATCACCACCTTCCTCCAGCTCGTCGCTGGCAGTCTCGATAGAGTGCTCGGCAGGCCTTGCGGCCCCCGGTGGCAACTATCAACAATGGTTGCGCTCGTTGTGGCACTTAAGCCAACACCTCACGGCACGAGCTGACGACAGCCATGCAGCACCTGTGCAGGATCTCGACTGGATACGAGTCGTCCCCCTTTCAGGTTCCTACTCCCTGCATGTCAAGCCTGGGTAAGGTTCTTCGCGTAGCATCGAATTGAACCACATGTTCCACCGCTTGTGCTGGCCCCCGTCAATTCCTTTGAGTTTCAACCTTGCGGCCGTACTCCTCAGGTGGGACACTTAGCGGGTTACCTGCGGCACTGACTCCGAAACGGAGCCAACACCTAGTGTCCATCGTTTACAGCTAGGACTACCAGGGTATCTAATCCTGTTTGCTCCCCTAGCTTTCGCACCTCAGCGTCAGGGATTGCCCAGCGAGCCGCCTTCGCCACTGGTGTTCCTCCCGATATCTACAGATTTCACCCTTACACCGGGAATTCCGCTCGCCTCTACAATCCTCAAGCCCAGCAGTCCCCCACCCCATGCTCTGGTTGAGCCAGCGCATTTCAGGCAGGGCTTATCGGGCCGCCTACGTGCCCTTTACACCCAGTAAATCCGAGTAACGCTCGCCACCTCCGTATTACCGCGGCTGCTGGCACGGAGTTTGCCGTGGCTTTCTTCCAAGGTACCGTCAAGTCCCGCCGGCTGTTTGCCAACAGAACCTTCGTCCCCTGTAACAGCGGTTTACGACCCGAAGGCCTTCATCCCGCACGCGGCGTCGCATGGTCAGGCTTTCGCCCATTGCCAAAGATTCTCGACTGCAGCCTCCCGTAGGAGTCTGGGCAGTGTCTCAGTCCCAGTGTGGCTAACCGCCCTCTCAGGCTAGCTACCCGTCCAAGCCTTGGTAGGCCGTAACCCTACCAACTAGCTGATGGGACGCAGGTCCCTCCTGAAGCGATAGCAACCTTGCGGTCGAGGCCATCTTTCCTCGCTGGATCATGCGACCCTGCGAGCATATGTGGTATTAGCCCAGCTTTCGTTGGGTTATCCCACGCTTTAGGGTAGGTTACCTACGCGTTACGCACCCGTTTGCCGCTATCCGCCTTGCGGCGGATCGCTCGACTTGCATGCCTTATCCACGCCGCCAGCGTTCACTCTGAGCCAGGATCAAACTCTCCGTCAAATCTGGTCTGTCCTTCGCCCCTTGCGGGGCTCCAGACAAACTGTTTGATGGTGAATCGATCCGGTGAACCCTTTAGAACGTCTGGGGGTAAGCACTATCTCTGGATTGTCAAAGAGCCGTTCGAGATAAAAAAAGAGCGCCCTCTTCCGAAGGCGCTTCAAATTCCTTCACAAAGAAGTTGTCGGGGTCGAGCTTAGGTTTTCAAATCTCGTAGCGCACGCCTGATCCATCCTTTCGACAGGCGTGGCTAGCCTAACATGGCACCCGACCCTTGTCAAGCGCTGAAAATCGGCCGGGCGAAGTCCGCCGGGACGCGGTTAGGGGCTGTGGAGGTTCTTCGCGATCCATACGACCCCCAGCAGCAGACCGGACACGGACGTCAGCACCACCAGGGTGCGGTAGATGCGCTGGCCGGTGGCGCTGGCGCGGCGGTAGAACCGGCCGACGACATAGCCGTAGATGCTCATGGTGAGCGCACAGCCCAAGCTGAAGAGGCCGATATAGAGGTAGGCCAGCCAGGTCGTGCTGATGAGCGTAATCGGGATGAGGACGAACACTTCGGCGGTCCCCGACGCGCCATGGACGATGCCGACCAAGGTAGGCGCGAAGCGGTGGACATGCTCCCGCCCCGGCTCGTGCGAGTGCGAGTGGGAATGCTCCAGGGTGCGGTGGCTGTGCCGGTGCGCATGGCGGCGCTCCTGCTGGAGGAGGATGAGCCGCCAGATGCCGAGTGCGATCAGGGTGACGCCGACGGCGAGCTCCGCGTAGCGCTCGAAGGCCGGGTCGAACTTCAGGTGCAGGATGAGGATGAGCGACCCCAAGAGCAGGACGGCGACGGCGTGGCCCAGCGCCCAGCGGAAGCCGAACCACGCGCTCTTGATCGGATCCGGCTCGAGCGAGATGAAGTGTGTGACCGCCGCCACGTGGTCCCGGTCGAAGGCGTGGCGCATGCCGAGCACGAGCCCGGTCAGCAGCAACAGCGCGGCCTGCGGAGGAGGCGTCATGGACGGCCGGCGGCTAACCGGTGTGCCGCATGCCGGCGGCGATGCCGTTGATGGTCAAGGCCAGTGCCCGGTCGAGGGCGCGCCGATGGCGGACGTCCCGGGCCTGGCGGCGCTGGCGCAGGAAGCGCACCTGCAGCAGGCTGATGGGGTCCACATAGGGGTTGCGCAGGCGGATGGCATTCTGCAGGACGTAGTTGGCGTCCAACAGCTCGCGCTGCCGGGTGATGGCCAAGACCGCCGCGCGCGAGCGGTGGTACTCGCGCTGGATCTCCTCAAAGACGCGCTGGCCGAGTGCGGCCGGGCGCACCAGGCCCGCGTACTGCCGGGCGATGCGCATGTCGGCCATGCCGAGGCTCATCTGGATGAAGTCCACCATGACGTGGAACCACGGAAACTCCGCGTAGAGGCGCTGCAGGTCGGCCAGCCCGCGGGGATGGTTGCGGGTGAAGACGTCCACCGCCCAGCCGAACGGCATCCAGCTCGGCAGGATGTGCCGGCTCTGAATCCAGCTGAAGACCCAGGGGATGGCCCGCAGGTCTTCGATGGACTTGGACGCGGTGCGCCGGGCCGGCCGCGAGCCGATGCGGAACTCGCTGATGGCGTCGATCGGGGTCGCCTGCTCGAAGTAGCGCACGAAGTCCGGGTCCTGGTAGACCAGCTCCCGGTAGCGCGCCCAGGTCGCCTCCGACAACTCATCGATCGTCGATTCCCACGCGGGTAATTGGCTCGGCGCCTGGCGGCGCAGGAGAGTCGACTCGAGCACGGCGGAGAGCGACAGCTCGAGATTGCGCATGGCCATCGCCGGGTTCGTGTATTTGGCGGCGACCACCTCGCCCTGCTCGGTGATCTTGATGCGGCCTTCCATGGTGCCCCAGGGCTGCGCCAGGATGGCCTGGTGCAGCGGCCCGCCGCCGCGGCCGATGGTGCCGCCGCGGCCGTGGAACAGCTGCAGGCGCACGCGGTGGGCTTTCGCCACCTCGTGCAGGCGCCGCTGGGCCTGGTAGAGCTCCCAGTTGGCGGTGAAGAACCCGCCGTCCTTGTTGGAGTCGGAGTAGCCGAGCATGATCTGCTGGAAGCGGCCGCGCGCCCGCAGGTGCTGCTGGTAGACCGGGTGGCGGAAGAGGGCCGTCATCACTTCGTGGGCGCGGCGCAGGTCGTCGATGCCCTCAAAGAGCGGAATGATGTCGGTCCCGCTCCAGAAGCCGCGGGTGGTCCGGCGGAACAGATCGGTCTGCTGGAAAAACCAGAGCACCAGCAGCACGTCGCTGGCTTCATGGGTCATGCTGATGATGTAGCTGTCGATGGCCTCGGCGTCGACGTGCTCCAGGTGCTCCGCCATGACCTGGAAGGTGCGGATGACCTCCCGGGTCGCCGGCGAGCAGCCCTTGAGCAGCTCGACATAGCGCGGCTGGCTCAGCAGCGCGTCGAGCAGCGCCCGGCGCGCCGGTTCGTCCATCGCCTCGGGGTCAGCCGGGGCGAGCTCGTGCAGCTTGGCCAGCTCGGCGAACGCCGCGAGATGGCGGCTGCTGTGGTCGCGGACGTCGAGACGGCCGAAGACGAAGCCGAAGAGCCCGATTTGGACGCACAGCTTTTCCACCTCGTAGCGGGCGATCGAGTCCGCCCGGTGGGACAGGAGGCTGCGCTGGATGAGCTGGACGTCCCGGAGGAACTCGGCCGCGCCGGCATAGCCGCTGTCGGTCTCGAGCGGATGCCGGAACATCTGCCGCAGGCGGTGGGCCATGATGGTGAGCTTCTGCCGATACGGCTGGTGCGGGAACCGCGCGTCCAGCGACTCCACCAGCGCCGGGAAGCTGCGGCGGTCGTTGGCGAGCGAGCGCAAAAACGCCGGCAGCAGGCGGCAGAGCTGGTCGGACTGGGTCAATTGCTCCTGCAGCCGCTCGAGCGACACGAGGTAGTTGGCCAAGATCGCCTGGCGGTAACGCGAGAGCGCCCACCGCAGCGACTCGTGGGTGACGTTGGGGTTGCCGTCCTTGTCGCCGCCGATCCAGCTGCCGAAGCGCATGAACGGCGCCAGCGGAATGGTGCGGCCGTAGACCCGGGCCACCTCGTCGCGGAACGCCAGGAGGACGTCGGCCAACGCGTCATAGAGCACCGAGGACAGCGAGTAGAGCCCCTGCTCCACCTCGTCTTGAATCGTGGGACGGTCCGGCCGCAGCTCGTCGGTCTGCCACAGCGCCATGATCTGCTCGAACAGCTCGCGCTCCAGTGCTTGCTCCTCTTTCGGCAAGTGCTGCAGCATCCGCCGGCGCGCGAGCAAATCCCAGATGGCGCGGTGCTTGGTCAGGATGGTCGGCGGCAGCGCCTGGGTCGGGTGCGCGGTGAGCACCAGGAGAATGGACATCTCCGGCAGCCGCTTGCGCAGTACCTCGTACGGCACCTTCGCCGCATGCAGGCGGTGGACGAGGTCCTCGATGGAGCCGCGCTGCGGATGGAAGCCGGGGAGCGCTTCATAGTACTGCTTGCGCCGGATGCGGTGGCTCTCCTCCGCCAGGTTGACGAGCTGGAAGTAGACGGAGAAGGCGCGGATGATTTTTTCGGCGGTGGCCAGCGGCAAGCGCCGCAGGAGCCGCCGCAGCGTGGCATCGTCGCGCGGGCCGCCCCGGCGCCGCACCTTGATAGCCTGCCGGCGGATGCGCTCCTCAATCTCGAAGAACTCCTGCCCTTCCTGGTGGATGAGGACGCGGCCGAGCAGCGTGCCGAGGAAATGCACGTCGCGGCGCAGCGGCTGCAGTTTCTGTTGTCGGTCCTCGCGGACGCTCATCGTCAGGCCCGGGTGGTGTCCAGGTACGAAAAAATCGCGGAATAGTCCTGCTCGCTCAAGCCGGCGGCCTCCGAGCGCGCGAAGAGCTGCTCGACGGCTTTGGTCACGGGCAGCGCTGCCTTAACGTCCTCGGCCAGCTCCGCCATAAGCCGCAGGTCTTTATGCATGTGCTTGAGCGCGAAGTGCGGCGTAAAGTCGCGCTTCACGATGCCGGCCCCCTTCGTCTGATACCACGGTGAGTGGAACGTGCTGGCCTCCAGCACCTCGAAGTACCGCTTGGGCTCGAGCCCGGCCCGTTCGACGAGCAGCAGGCCCTCGACGAAGCCGGCCGCCAGGTGCGCGAGCATGAGATTCGTCGCCAGCTTCAGCGCGGAGCCCGCGCCCACGCTGCCGGCGTGGAGGATGGTCTTGCCCATCGCCCCGAGGATCGGCCGGCACCGCTCCACCGTGCTGGGCAGGCCGCCGACCAGGATGACGAGCTTGCCCTCCGTCGCGGGCCCTTTCGAGCCGACGACCGGGGCATCGAGAAATTCTGCGCGCTTCGTGGTGGCGGCCCCGGCCAGCTTCCGCGACGTGGCTGGGGAGACCGTGCTCATGTCCACCAGGACCGCCCCGCTCGTGAGGCCTTCCACGACCCCGTCGGGGCCGAGCACCACCTGCTCGACATCCTGCGGTGTCGAGACCATCGTCACGACCATATCTACCACGCTAGCCAGCTGGGCCGGCGACTTGGCCCCCTTGACACCGAGGCGCAGCAGCGGCTCCATCTTGGACGCCGTCCGGTTCCAGACGGTGAGAGGAAACCCCGCTTTGGCGAGATTGGTCGCCATCGGGGCGCCCATCGTCCCCAATCCAATGAATCCGATGCGCGGCTGGCTCATAGTAAGGGTCGGAGATACCGGCAGTTAGGATAACCGCCGGCTGCGGGGGTTGTCAACGCGGAGGCAGGCTCAGGAGGGCGTCTTCGAGGATTTCGAGCGCCGGCGGCGCACCAGCCACTGCTTCACTTCCCCGATGGCTTTGGTGACGCTGATCCCGCGCGGGCAGGCGTTCGTGCAGTTGAAGATCGTCCGGCAGCGCCAGACCCCGCTGGCGTCGTTGAGGACGCCCGCGCGGTCGGCCTGGCCCTGGTCGCGGCTGTCGAAGAGGAAGCGGTGGGCCTGCACGATAGCGGCCGGCCCCAGGAACTTGCTGTTGGCCCAGAAGGACGGGCAGCCTGTGGTGCATGCGCCGCACAGGATGCACTTGGTCGTGTCGTCGTAGCGCTCACGGTCCTCCGGGCTCTGGAGCCGCTCCTTCTCGGGGGCCGGCTCCTCCGCGATGAGGTAGGGCTTGACGGCGCGGTATTTCTCGAAGAACTGCGTCATGTCCACGATGAGGTCCTTCTCGACGGCGAAGCCGCGCATCGGCTCGACGGTGATGGGCTGCGAGAGCTCTTTGACGAGCACTTTGCACGCGAGGTGGTTGCGGCCGTTGATGAGCATGGCGTCGGAGCCGCAGACGCCGTGCGCGCAGGAGCGGCGGAACGCCAGGCTGCCGTCCTGCTGCCACTTGACGGTGTGGAGCACGTCCAGCACTCGGTCGCTCGGCTCGGCCGCGACGGCGTACTCGCGCCAGTACGGTGCTGGATCCCGCTCCGGGTTGAACCGCTTGATGCGGATGCGCACCTGCATCAGTATTTCCGCTCCTGCGGCTGGAACCGGGTGATGGCGACCGGCTTGGAGGAGAGCGCGACCGCGTTCTCGCGGAGGGTGGCGAGGGAATGCTTGAGCCACTGCGCGTCATCCCGCGCCGGGAAATCTTCGCGGCTGTGGGCCCCGCGCGATTCGGTGCGGGCCAGGGCCGCGACCGTCGTCACCCAGGCCAGGTCCAGCAGATAGCCAAGCTCCAGCGCTTCCTCCAATTCCGTGTTGAACCGGAGGCTGCGGTCGCTGACTTCGACTTTGCGGTAGCGGCTGCGCAGGGTCGTGATGGCGGCGAGCGCTTCCTTGAGGCCCGCTTCCAGGCGATAGACGGAGACATGGTCCATCATCACCTGCTGCAGCTCCGCCCGGATGCGCGCCGCGGATTCGCCGCCCAGGTTGGAGCCGAGGCGGTTGAGCTCCTCCTGCGCGCGCGCCTCGGGCTGGGCTGGCAGCGACGGCAGGTCCATCTGCTTGGCATGCTCGGCGATGTGCCGGCCGCCCTTGCGGCCGAAGACGACGATGTCCACGAGCGAGTTGGTGCCGAGCCGGTTCGCCCCGTGCACCGACACGCAGGCGCACTCTCCGGCCGCGTACAGGCCGGGGATCGGCTGGCCCGCCTCATCCAGCACTTGGGCATGGAGGTTCGTGGGAATGCCGCCCATCGCGTAGTGCGCGGTCGGCTGGACCGGAATCGGCTCCTTGATAGGGTTCAGGCCGAGGTACGTCCGGACGAAATCGGTGATATCCGGCAGCTTGTGCTCCACGACCTGCGGGTCGAGGTGAGTGAGGTCCAGGTGGACGTAGTCCTGGCCGTTGATGCCCCGGCCCTCGCTGATTTCCTTGTAGACGGCGCGGCTGATCATATCCCGCGGGGCCAAGTCCATCAGAGTCGGCGCGTAGCGCTCCATGAACCGCTCCCCCTTGCCGTTGCGCAGAACGCCGCCCTCGCCGCGGGCGCCTTCGGTGATGAGGATGCCGAGCTTGTAGATGCCCGTCGGGTGGAACTGGAAGAACTCCATGTCCTCGAGCGGCACGCCCCGCCGGAAGAGGATGGCACAGCCGTCGCCGGTGAGCGTGTGGGCGTTCGAGGTGACTTTGAACATCCGGCCGAAGCCGCCGGTGGCCAGCAGGACCGCCTTCGCCTGGAACAGGTGCAGCTCGCCGGTGGCGATGCACAGGGCGACGATCCCGCCGCAGCGGCCGCCTTCCACCAGGACATCGAGGAGGTGGAACTCGTCGAAGAACGCCACCTGCTGCTTGATGCACTGCTGGTAGAGCGTCTGCAGGATCATGTGGCCGGTGCGGTCGGCCGCGTAGCAGGAGCGGCGGACCGGAGCTTTGCCGAACTCTTTCGTGTGGCCGCCGAAGCGCCGCTGGTCGATCTTGCCGTCGGGGGTGCGGTTAAACGGCAGCCCCATGTGCTCCAGGTCGTAGACCACTTCGACCGCTTCGCGGCACATCAGCTCGACGGCGTCCTGGTCCGGCAGATAGTCCCCGCCCTTGACCGTGTCGAACATGTGCCACTCCCACTTGTCGCCCTCGACGTTGCTCAGGGCCGCCCCGATGCCGCCCTGGGCGGCTCCGGTGTGGGAGCGGGTCGGATACAGCTTGCTCACCACCGCGACCCGGCAGCCCTTGGACGCTTCGAGGGCCGCCATGAGCCCGGCCCCGCCGGCGCCCACGATGACCGCGTCGTACTGATGGCGGATGAGTGGCCGGGCCATCGCTCAACCGCCCACCGGCTGGAAAAAGAGGGCGACGTAGAGGCCGAGGACGAGCAGCCCGCCGCAGACGAGATACAGCAGGCCCAGGGCCGCGCGGTGGGCGAGGGGGGGGTGGATGTAGTCGTCGATGAGGATGCGAGCGCCGCTGATCCCGTGAATCATGGCCAGCACGAGCAGTGCCAGGTCATAGCCGCGCCAGAACGGCTTGGCGTAGCGGCCGGCGACGAAGGCATAGCTGACTTCGTCCACGTTGTGGATCAGATGCATGAGGACCATGTGCCCCAGCGCCAGGAACAGCAGGGCCAGGCCAGAGAGCCGCATGAAGACCCACGACCACAGCTCCAATCCGCCCTCGGGTCTGGACCGGCCGGACGACGCGGAGAGGCTCATCCCACGCCCTGTCGGTTGGCCGAAGGCCGGTCGCTGCGTAGCAGCGACCGTTTCGCCTTCAAAGGGCAGTCTGTGCAATAGCGAAACCCGGCAGGGCGTTGGATCATCGCAGGATTCCCAGCACCATGACCCAGGCCGCCGGGACAAAGAGGAGGACGAAGCCGATCATCTGCACCAGAAACAGCGTCCGCTGGAACGCCATGAGGTCCACCCAAAAATCCATCAGGATGATGCGCAGGCCGTTGAGCGCATGGAACAGCAGCGCGGCGAAGAGCGCGATCTCCCCCAGGCGAAAGACCGGTAGACGGTAGAGTGCGATGATGCGGTTATAATGCTCCGGCCCGAGGACGATGAGCGCGGTATCGAGGATATGCAGACAGAGGAAGACCAGCACGCCGACCCCGGTGACCCGGTGCAGGAGCCAGGACCACTGCCCCACTCCGCCGCGATAGACGCTCATGCGGCGTAGGCCGTGGGGTCGGCCACCCCGGCCGCGCGGAAAGCGCGCTGCCGCTCCGCGCACTTGTTGCACCGGCCGCAGTGCCGCCGGCCGACGGGACGGAGGCAGGAGAACGTCAAGCTGAGCGGGGCTCCCGCCGCGCGGCGGATGAGCTCCGGCTTGGTCGAGTGCCGCAGCGGCGTCAGGATGCGGAGAGGATGCTCCAGCGCCTCGCTCAGGCAGGAGGCAAACCGGGCGAGGAATCGCGGGGTCGCGTCGCCGAAGGGGTTGCCGCCCAGCAGGCCCAGGGCCAGCGTCGAGTAGCCGCGCTGGGACGCGGCGACCGCCGCGTGGCTGAGGAGGAGGGCGTTGCGCCCCGGCAGGTAGACCGCGCGGTCAGCGCTCCGCGCCGACGGCACACCGCGCCCGGTCAGGCTCCAGTGCCCCCGGTAGAGAGGCTGCAGCGGGACGTCCAGGAGGCAGAGCGGCTCCATCTGGGGGGTCCGCACCGCCCGGAGCAACCGGCGAAGCCACGCCACCTCAGCCGCCTCCCAGCGCAGGCCGCAGCGCACGTAGAGCGGCAGCAGCCGACGCCCAGGATGCGCAAGGCGGGAGAGCAAGACGGCGCTGTCGAGCCCTCCGCTGACGAGGACACAGATATGGCGCTGGTGTGTCATGCATGTGGCTGGGTGGGAACGAACTCCCTGAGGCTAACAGACGCTCCCCGAAAAGTCAACCGAACTGCCCGACGGGAACGACTGTGCTATACTGGGCACCGCCATGCCGGAAGCCTACCAACGCAAGCAGTATCTCGTGGACCGGGTCTACCAGCTGCGGTTCGTGCGGCAGCTGCTGGCGCTGCTGTGCGCCATCGTCATCGGCAGCTCCCTGCTGACGACCGCACTCGTCGGCTTGTCCCTCAACCAGCCGGACCTCAATACCGATGCGCCGTTCATCGCGGCCGTCGTGGCGGTGACCATCGCGCTCGGCATCGAGCTGCTGATCGGCAGCATCATCGTCTGGGTCGTGGGCATCCGGCAGAGCCACCGCGTCGTCGGCCCCATGACCCGCCTCACGCGCATGCTCGAGGCCATCGGGCAGGGCGATTTCTCGCAGCGCATCACGCTGCGCAAGGGCGACGCCCTCGAGGACCTGGCCCGCACCATCAACCGGATGGCGGAGAACCTCGAGCGGCGGTTTCCCCGCTCACCGCGCTAACCCCAAGACCGGCATGATCCTGACAGACCGTGTCGTACTCGTCACCGGCGGCGCGCGCCGCCTGGGCCAGGCCATCACCATGGCCCTGGCGAAGCGCCATGCCCACGTGGTGCTGTCCTACCGCAATTCCGAGCGCGAAGCGCGCGCGACCGTCGCCGCCCTCCAGCGCTTCGGCATCCGCACCCTGGCCGTGCGGGCGGACCTCAACAACGCGGACGATGTCCAGCGGCTCATCGACCGCGTGCGGCGGACCTTCGGCCGGCTCGATGTCCTGATCAACAGTGCCGCCAACTTCCACCGGACGCCGTTTGCGTCGCTGACCGAGCGCGACTGGGACGCCGCCCTCGACACCAACCTCAAGGGGCCGTTTCTCTGCGCGCTCTACGCCAGCCGGCTCATGCGCCGGCACGGCGGCAAGATCATCAACCTCGCGGACTGGTCGGGCGTGCGCCCCTACCGCGACTACCTGCCCTACTGCGTCTCCAAGGCCGGCGTCATCGCGCTGACCAAGGCCCTCGCCAAAGAGCTCGCCCCGCGCATTCAGGTCAACGCCGTGGCACCGGGGCCCATCCTGGCGCCTCCGGACATGAGCCGCTCGACGAAAGCGCGCATCGCCAAGCGGGTGCCGCTGAAGCGCTGGGGCAGCCCGAAGGACATCATCAACGCCATCCTCTTCCTGCTGGAGGGCACCGACTTCATGACGGGCTCGACGATCTTCGTGGACGGCGGGCAGCTGATCGCCTAGGCGGATGTATACGGTCACGAAAGCCATCGAGTTCTGCTACGGCCACCGGCTGCTGAATTATGCCGGCAAGTGCCGCTACCTGCACGGCCACAACGGACGGGCGGAAATCGACCTCAGCAGCGAGGGGTTGGACGCGCGGGGGATGGTGCGGGACTTCAGCGAGATCAAGCGGGTGCTGCACACGTGGATCGACCGGGAGCTGGACCACAAGATGCTGTTGCACCGGAAGGACCCGGCCTTGGCCCTGTTGCGCCGGCTGGGGGAGCCGGTGTTCGTGATGGATGCCAATCCGACCGCCGAGGCGATTGCCCGGCTGATTTTCGACCACACCGCGTCGCTGGGATTTCCCGTCACCGCCGTGCGGCTGTGGGAAACGGCGAGCTCGGTGGCAACCTACCGTGCCGGACGCGACCGAGCCGGCACCATCCTCGCTGGCGAGGAAGTGTCGCGCGCTACGAAGCGCGCGGCCCGCACGCGGGTTCGTTCGATTTCGACGGCCGCGTAGTCGATCCCTGCCAGCGCCCGCTTGACGACGCGCACCCGCACGCGAGGTACTTCGAACTCCTGCAGGACAGCGTCCGCCACCGTTTCTGCGAGCGTTTCCAGCAAGACATACGGTCGTCCTTCCGCAATCCGCTTGACCGCCTCGGCCAGTGCCGCATAGTCTACCGCTGCCTCGACCCGTTCGGCCCGTGCGGCTTTGGCCGCGTCGACGGGCAGCTCGACATCAATGGCGATCGGCTGGACCGAGGCGCGCTCCGCTTCGGTGACCCCGATGCGGCACACGGCCTGAATGCCTGCGACGGTGAGGCGGTCCATTACTCTTGCCGCAGCCTCAGTAGGCTGCGGCACTTCCTCGCCACCCCGCAAGCGTGCGGGGCCCCCGGCTCAGTCGCCCGCTTCATTACTCTTCCATCGTTGAGATGTCGCCAACCGGCTCACCTAAGTCCCAGGCGCGCAGGACGCGGCGCATGATCTTGCCGGAGCGCGTCTTGGGCACTTTGTCCACGAACGCGATTTCGCGCGGGGCGGCGTGGGCCGCGAGGGTGGTCTTCACGAAGTCGGCGATCTCCTTCTTGAGCTGCTCCGAGGGCTGGTGGCCTTTGCGCAGGGCCACGAACGCCTTGATGATCTGACCCCGCACCGCATCCGGCTTACCGATGACCCCGGCCTCGGCCACCGCCGGGTGCGCGACCAACGCACTCTCCACCTCGAAGGGGCCGACGCGCTCCCCCGCTGTCTTGATGACGTCGTCCGCCCGGCCCTGATACCAGAGGTAGCCCTGCTCATCCTTGTAGGCGGTGTCGCCGCTGACGTACCAGCCTGGGATGCGGAAATACTCCTGGTACTTGGCCGGGTTCTTCCAGATCTCTTTCATCAGCGAGGGCCACGGCGGCCGCACGACGAGGTGGCCGAGCTGACCGGGCGGCAGCTCCTTGCCCTGGTCGTCGACGACGCTGGCGTAGGTGCCGGGAAACGGCTTGCCGGTGCAGCCGATGGGAAAGTCCTTGCTGCGGTAGTTGCAGATGAGCTGCATCCCCGTCTCGGTCATCCACCACGTCTCATGGGGGGCCAAACCCGTGATCTTCTTGATCCACTTGAGCGCTTCGGGGTTGAGGGGCTCGCCCACGCTGCAGATGTGGCGCAGACTCTTGAGATCATACTTCGCCGGAATCGCCTCGCCGGCGGACATGAGCATCCGGTAGGCGGTCGGGGCACTGTACCACATGCTGACGTTGTAGCGCTGGATGGTCTGGAACCACCGGTCCGGGTCGAAGCGTCCGCCGATCACGACGCTGGAGATGCCGAGCGTCCACGGCCCGTAGATGCCGTAGGACGTGCCCGTCACCCACCCGGGGTCGGCGGTGCACCAATAGATGTCGTCCTGCCGCAGGTCGAGCGCCCACAAGCTGGTCTGGGCGTGCCCCACCATGGCGTATTGCCGATGGAGCGCCCCCTTCGATTTCCCCGTTGAGCCGGAGGTGTAGTGGATGATCAGCCCGTCATCGACGGTCAGCCATTCCGGCTCGAGCCAGTCCTGGGCCGTGGCCATCGCCTGCTCGTAGCTCACTTCGTTCGCGGCGAGCGCACCCGAGGCTCCGACCAGCACCAGTTGCTTGAGCGCCGGCAGCTTCGCTTGGGGGATGCGGGCTTTCAAGGCCGGAGTGGTCACGCACGCGACGGCTTCGCTGTTGCCGAGCCGGTCCTCCACCGCCTGCTCCATGAATGCCTCAAACAGCGGCACCGGGATCGCCCCGAGGCGGTTGATACCCAGGATGGCGATGTAGAGCTCCGGGGTGCGCGGCAGGAAGGCGCCGACCCGGTCGCCTTTCTTGATACCGAGCTGCCGGAGCGCGTGCGCGAAGCGGCTGGTGAGCCGCTTCAGGTCCTGGAAGGTGTAGCGCTCATCGCGCTTGTCATAGTCGGTATACAGGAGGGCGGGTGCGGTCCCGCGGGGGGAGGCGGCGTGGCGGTCGATGGCCTCATGGACGACGTTGACCTTGCCGGTCTTGGACCAGTCGAACTGCCGCTCGGCGTCTTTCCAGTCAAAGGTCTTGGCCGCGGCGTCGTAGTCCGTGAGGTTGGCGTCGATGGTCTTGGGCTTGCGCTCCCATTCGACGGCCTGGGGCGCGTCCACAGGGGAGGAGCCGGCGGATGGTGACGTCATGCGCAGCCTCCGTAGTCGGTGGTGAACCCCGCGTCAATCCGCGAGGATGTAGGTGCGTCGCTCAGTCGGGGCGGGCTGATTGGCGCGCACGAGGATCCAGGCCGTGAGCAGCAGCAGCCCGAGGCTGAGGATGGTGCCGAAGGGGAACGGGAACCAGACCCAAAATCCGGCGGCAAGGATGTTCATGAGGCCCAGCGGCAGGAAGAACTTCCAGGCCAGGCCCATGAGCTGGTCCACGCGCAGCCGGGGCAGCGTCCCGCGGAACCAGACGAGGACAAAGACGAGCGCGTAGGTCTTCGCGAAAAACCACATCCAGGACGGCACGGCTTCCGCGCCCCAGAGGAACGCGGCCCCCAGCATGGCCCCCACCCCGAGCAGCTTGGGGAGGATTGGCAGGCGCCGGGCTGTGCCGATGACCGCCGCCCCCAGGAGGGCCGCCGGCCAGAACGGGACGGCCGGCCCCTGCCAGCCGCCGAGGAAGAAGGTCACGGTGAAGGCGCAGATCGCGAACGACTCGAGGAACTCCGCCATGTACCAGAGCGCGAACTTCATGCCGCTGTATTCGGTATGGAAGCCGCCGACGAGCTCCGACTCCGCCTCCGGCATATCAAAGGGGGTGCGGTTGACTTCGGCGACCCCGCTCAGGAAGAACATGAGGCAGCCGACGAAGCCCCACGGGGTGGCCGCGAACCAGCGGCCCGCTTGGGCTTCGACGATGCCGGTGAGCGACAGGGTGCCGGTGACCATGATGATCGCCACGACCGACAGCACTCCGGGCACTTCATACGAGATGATCTGCGCCACCGATCGCATGGCCCCGAGCAGCGAGAACTTGCTGCGGGAAGCCCAGCCGCCCATGAAGATGGCGTAGGAGCCGACCGAGGAGACCGCGAACACATAGAGCAAGCCGACGTTCAGGTCTGCCGCCACCATGTTCCGCCCGAAGGGCATCACCGCGAAGAGCAGGATGGCCGGGGCCACCGAGAGGATCGGCGCCAGCAGGTGCACGAGGCGGTCCGCCCCGCGCGGGACGATGTCCTCTTTGATCAACATCTTCAGGCCGTCGGCGAGCGGCTGCATCAGGCCGTAGAGGCCGACCCGGTCCGGCCCGAAGCGGTTCTGCATGCGCGCGATGATCTTCCGCTCGAGCCACGTCAGATACATCATGATGGCCGGTGCCACGGCGGCGATGGCGCCGATCACGATGAGGATCGACACCCACGGCATCGCCCACGCCGGTAAGACCCGATGGGCGGCGGACAGCAGTGCGGCCTTGCCGTTGACGAAGAGCTGGTCCAATGAGGCGAGGGCCGGAGGAAGGGTCATGGCGTGGGGGGCGTCGGCGGTGCCGCGGGGGCGGCCGGCTCGGCCTTGGGCTTCTTGGCGGCGAGCCGCTGGTCCACGACCCCGGCTTCGGTCGGTTTGATCTTCTGGAAGTACTCGTTGGGCTTCAACAGCGCTTGCTGATTCAGCACCATGGAGCCGTAGCGGTCCGTTGAGGCGAGCTCGAACTGATTGTCCATCTCGATGGCGTCGAACGGGCAGACATCCACACAGATGCGGCAGGACATGCAGATGGAGGTGTCGATGTCGAACTCCACCGGATACGTCCGGCCGTTGCGCTTGAGCGGGCGGCCCTGCGCGTCCTTCTCCGGCCCGACGATGTGGATGCAGGCCGGCGGGCATTCCTGCTCGCAGATCTTGCAGGAGACGCAGCGCAGGTTGTCCGGGGTCCCATCGTAGACGAGGAACGGGAAGTAGCGGAACCGCTCGGCGTGCTGCTGTTTCTTCTCGGGGTACGCGATAGTGAAGAGCCCGTGGCCGGTGGGCTGGCCCAACAGCTTCAGCAGCGCGCGTCCGACGGGGTAGGTGCCGAGAAATTCCCGCAACGTCACCCACATGCCGCGCAGGACGCCAATCCCGATGAAGGCGCTCATCGGTCCACCTCCCCCAGCACGATGTCCACCGAGCCGAGGATGATGATGACGTCCGCCACCTTCTGGCCGAGGCACATGTCCTCGAGGACGGTCAGGTTGACGAAGCTCGGCGCCCGGATGTGGTAGCGGTACGGGACGGCCGAGCCGTCGCTCACGAGGAAGAACCCCAGCTCGCCCTTCGGCGCTTCGACGCGCCCATAGGCCTCGCCTTTCGGTGGCTTGAATGTCCGCGGCGCCTTCACGAGGGCGACCCCCTTCGGGCTGAGGGCCGGCCCGCCCGGCACGTCCTTGAGCGCCTGCTGAAGGATCTTGATGCTTTCGCGCATCTCGAGGATCCGGACGTAGTAGCGGTCGTAGACGTCCCCGACCGTGCCGAGGGGCACCTTGAAGCTGAACTGCGGATAGATCGAGTAGCCGTCCACCTTGCGGATGTCGTAGTTCACCCCGGAGGCGCGCAGCATCGGGCCGGTGATGCCGGCGTTGACCGCCAGCTCCTTCGGCAGGACGCCGACGTGCTTCGTGCGCTGCTGGACGATCTCGTTCTCCGTCAGCAGCTGCTCGAACTCATCGAGGAAGCGGGGATAGCCGTCCACGATGGCGCGGGCGCGGTTGAGCCACTCCTCCGGCACGTCCTCGCGCACCCCGCCGGGCCGGACGTAGTTGCACATCATCCGCGAGCCGGAGGCCGCTTCAAACAGGTCCAGGATTTTCTCGCGCTCCCGGAAGGCGTAGAGCAGCGGCGTGCCGAAGGCGCCCATGTCGTTCAGGAGAAAGCCGGTCACGGCCGTGTGGTTCACGAGGCGCGTGAGCTCCGCCATGATGACGCGCAGGCGTTCGCCCCGCTCGGAGGCCGGGACCCCGCCGAGCTTCTCGATGGCGAGGGCCAGGCCGAAGTTGTTCGACATCGCGTTGAAATAGTCCAGCCGGTCCGTGAACGGGAAGCTCGCGATATAGGTGTTCCCCTCCCCGATCTGCTCGTGGTTGCGGTGCAGGTACCCGAGGACCGGCTTGAGCCTCACGATCGTCTCGCCGTCCAGCTCGGCGATCATGCGGAAGACGCCGTGCGTGGAGGGATGCTGCGGGCCGAGGTTGACTTCAATGGTCTGCGCGCCGCCGGCGGCTGCGGGCAGCACGGTCTGCTCCATCAGGCGGGCTCCGGCGCGTTCTGGTTCTCAGGCACGTAGTCCTTGCGCATCGGGTGGCCTTCGAACCCGTCCCACATGAGGATGCGGCGCAGGTCCGGATGCCCCTCGAACACGACGCCATAGAGGTCGTAGACTTCCCGCTCCTGGAATTCAGCGGCGCGCCAGATGGGGGTGACCGAGGCGACGACCGGCTTGGCGCGAGGGAGCTTCACTTTCAGCGTCAGCGGCCCGTGCTTGTGGGCCATGGAGTAGAGGTGGTACACGACGTCCATCCGCTCAGGCGGATAATCCACCGCGGTGACGTTGGCGAGGTAGTCGAGGCGGAAGCGCTCGGACTCTTTCAGGCAGCGGCCCACCGCGGCCAGGTCCTTCGGCTCGACGAGCACGACCCCGGCTTCGAGGGCCAGCGCGACTCCGGGCAGCTGCTGCTCGATCGCGGTCTTGAGCTCTTCGAGGGCTGGCAGCATCACGAGGGGGTCGTGGGGGCGGACGGCGTGCCTGCCTGCGCCGCACCGGGCGCGGCAGGCAGGCGCTGGTAATCGAACGGATGTTGGGTGGGCGGCTGCCACACCTCGGGGCTGTACCGCGGCAGGAGCCCCTGCGGGCCGTAAGCCGGCACGCGGTATTCGCCCTGCTTCTCGCTCATGGCCGCCCCGAAGCCGCGGGCTTTGATGCGCTCCTGCAGCTTAGTCAGCCCTTCGAGCAGCCCTTCGGGGGTCGGCGGGCAGCCGGGGATGTACACATCCACCGGGATGTAGCGATCGATGCCCTTGAGGACGTTGTAGCCTTTGTGGAACGGCCCGCCGGAGGTGGCACAGGCGCCCATCGAGATGACGTACTTCGGCTCGGCCATTTGGTTGTAGAGCCGCACCACTTGGGGCGCCATCTTCTTCGTTACGGTGCCGGCGACGATCATGAGGTCGGCCTGCCGGGGCGAGGCGCGGAAAATCTCCGACCCGAAGCGGGCGATGTCGTAGCGGGAGGCGGCGGTGGCGATCATCTCGATGGCGCAGCACGCGAGCCCGAACTGCAGGGGCCAGATGGAATTGCTGCGGCCCCAGTTGGCCAGCTGGTCCCAGGTGGTGAGAAAGACGCCCTGCTTCTGCAGCTCGCTCTTGAGCCCCTCGTCGACGGCGGTCATTCCCACTCCAGGACCCCCTTCTTCCACGCGTACACGAGGCCGACGCCGAGGATGGCGATGAAGAGCGCCATCTCCAGGAACGCGACCGGCCCCAGGCCTTTCCAGATCAGCGCCCAGGGATAGATGAAGACGACTTCCACGTCGAAGATGACGAACAGGAGGGCGTAGACGTAGTACTGGATGCGAAACTGCATCCAGGGATCGCCCTTGGACTCCAGGCCGCATTCATAGGGGGCCTGCTTGGACGCCCCCGGCTTCTTCGGAGCGACGAAGCGGGCGAGGATGAGCGGGGCGACCCCGAGGACGATCGCGACCGCGGTGAGCACGGCGATCAAGAGGTACTGTTGAGCGTACTCAGACATGAGCGAGTATGATCACCTGTTACGCGCTGTGAGCGAAGCGCAACCGGAAGGGTCGGCCGGAGTTACGACGAGGCCGCCGCCAGCGCCGGGACCTCATCGGTCACTGGCTGGGGCACCGGCTCGGCCGCCGCAGGCAAGCTCGCCGTCTGCGGGACGGCTTCGGCCTCAATCACGCGATCCCAGCACATAAGGCCTCTATCCTATCGTGTCTGCGCCCGCCGTTCAAGGGGCGCTTCCTCATGAGAGAGGTTCGACGGCGCCGCACGGCATGAGACCTTCGCACCGCTCGGGGTGCAGCAGGCCTGCCAGCAGCTCGATCCCGTCGACGAGCCGGGGGCCCGGGCGGTTGAAATAGGCTGGGCCGTCCACGAGATAGACGCGGCGGTCCCGGACCGCCGGAATCGTCCGCCACGCCGGCTGCTGAGTCACGACGGACAGCTCCTGGCGCGTGCGCTCAATGGGAAACCCGCACGGCATGAGGATGAGCACCTCGGGCTTGGCGGCGGCGATCTCGTCCCAGGTCACGTAGCACGAGGGGGCTCCGGCGCGCCCGAGCACTTCGTCCCCGCCGGCGACAGCCACCTGCTCCGGGACCCAGTGGCCGCAGGCCATGGGCGGCTTGAGCCATTCCAGGCAGAAGACGCGCGGACGCGGCCGGCCCGCGACGAGTGCGGCCACGCGCTCCATGCGCTGCGTGAGTGCCGCCACCAGCGCGTCGGCCTGGGAGGGGCGCTCCGTCATCTTCCCGATGAGCCGGATGTCCTGCAGCATGTCGGCGATCGTATGCGCATGCAGGGTCACCACCTGCGGCTGCCGCGGCAGGATCCCCAGCAGCCGGTTGACCTGGGTCGTCTCGACGGCGCACACCTTGCAGAGCTCCTGCGTCACCAGGAGGTCAGGGTCGGCCGTGCGCAGCGCGTCTTCATTCACCTGGTACAGGCTCTCGCCGTCGCGGACGGCCGCCTTCACCGCCTCATCGATGGCCTCGCTGGAGCACCGGCTTTGGTCGATGTCCGTGCGGACGACGTGCGGTTTGCGGGCGGCCTGCGGCGGATAGTCGCATTCGTGGGAGACGCCGACGATGTCACGATCCAGCCCGAGCGCAAACAGGATCTCGGTGCCGGCGGGCAAGAGCGAGCAGATGCGCATCCAGACGCCTCACTCCGCCGCCGCGCGGGCGGTACAGGCCGCTTCGAGTGCTTGCGCGAACCGGTCGAAGCCCGCGGCACCCTTCCCTTTGAAGTGGATGCGGAGGATCCGCCGGCCGCGTGTGCGCATAGACTGGTAGTCCCCCAGAGCCTGGGCGTGTTTCAGCACGGCGAAGGTGAACGGCTCACCGGGAATCGGCAGATCCTCGGCGGCGTCCGCGGTGAGCAGGAAAAAGACGCCGGCATCCGGGCCGCCCTTGTAGAGCTGGCCGGTGGAATGCAGGTAGCGGGGGCCGAAGCCGAGCATCGTCGCATGGCGTGTCTGCTGTGCGAGGCGCTGGCGCAACTGCTGAATGGCGCCGTCGAGCTGGGGGGTGCGGGACAGAAACGACAGCAGCGTCAGATAGTCGCGGGGCTGCAGCCGCTGGATGATGCCGCGCAGGCACTCCTCCAGCGAGGCCGGCTGACCGGCGGCCGCGCCGAAGACCGCCAGTTGCTCGTCGGCGAAGACCGCTGGCTCGTCCTCCGGCAGGCGGCCCTCCTGCGCATACCGCTGCAGCAGCGCGTGGGTGCTGTCTTTGCTCTCCTGCACGTTCGGCTCATCGAACGGATTGAGGTCGAGAAAATAGCCGAGGAGTGCTGTGGCGATCGACCACTTGATGATGTCTCCGCCCAGGTCGTACGGATCGTCCCAGCGCACGCGGATGACCGGCCGGCCGGCGTCAATGAGCGTTTGGGTGTGGCGTGCCAGCTCCGCGTCGGGCTTCGAGGCGAGCTGCATCTCGAGGAACATCCGGTCCGTGCCGTAGGCCTCCAGCGGCCGCATCGGCTCCCCAAAGATGGGGGCAATCCCCTTGCCGAGCTTGCCGGCGCTCTCCGCCACCAGCTGCTCCACCCAGGAGCCGAAGCTGGCCAACGCCGGCGAGGCCAACAAGGTGAGCTTGTCGTAGCCGGCTTGCGCCAGCGTGCCCAGGACAGCACCGAGCTGGGCCGCCGGGTTGTCCGCCGGCGGCGTCTGGGCGCTGCAGGCGGCCGCCATGGCCTGTTCGCTCTGCAAGAGCTGCTGGAGGTCCACGCCGAGCACCGCCGCCGGCACCAGGCCGAAACATACGACCGCGGAGAAGCGGCCGCCGACGTCAGCACCGTTGACCGCTCCATGCGTGAACACCCGCCGGAACCGCAGCCGCTTGGCCTGGATTTCCAGAGGGGTGCCTTCGTCGGTGATGGCTACGCACTGCGCACCGGCGTCCAGACCCGCCGCGGCGAGGACGTCGTAAAAATAGCGGATGAGGGCCGCCGTTTCGCTCGTGCCGCCGGACTTGCTGGAGACGATGACCAGCAGGCGGGACAGCGGACAGCGCGCTTGGGCCAACCGAATGGCGGTGGGATCGGTGGAATCGAGGAGGGCGACATCGAGCCCGCCGGGTGCGACGCCGAAGGTGGCGCGGCAGACTTCCGGATACAGTCCGCTGCCGCCCATGCCCAGCAGCAGCGCATGCGTGTAGCCGGCCTGGCGGACTTCTTGAGCGAAGGCCGACAGCATCTTCGCCTGAGTCGCCATGACGGTCGGCATGCGCAGCCAGCCGAGGCGGTTGCGGATCGTCGCCTGCACCGCGGCGTCGGACGACCACAAGCTGGCGTCGCGCTCCCACAACCGCGGCAGGACGCGCTCCGCGGCCAACCGGTCCAGCCCGGCGCGCACCCGCTCGGCGTGCGGGCCGAGGTGCAGCGTGTGCTTAACGGCCATCAGCGGCGAGCGCGTGGCTGGTCGACTGGCGGCTGAGGCGGATGGTGTCGAAGTAGGCGAGCGCGTCGCCGTGGGTCGTGTCGGTATCCGTCATGACGCCGATGGCAACCGCCTCGGGCGCCTCCTGACCGAAGGCGAGGCGGAAATCCTCCAGCAGGTTCCGTTCCACCCGACGCCATTGGCCTGCGGCGGCCGGCCCGCTGTCGACGACCATGATCTTGGAGGCCGAGGCATACGCGCTGGTGAGCACGGTGCCGACCGGCAGCGAGGCGGACCAGACGTAGTCCAGGTTGCGCTGCTGCCACGGCAAGCCGGGCGTTTTAAAGTACACATAGAGCCGTGCAGATGCATCCGAGCCGCGCTTCTCCTCCAGCGATTCCCCCTCCACGAACCGGTCCACTCGCCATTCCCAGGAGAGCCAGGGGTAGTGGGCGGGATTCACGTTCAGGGGGGTCAGCAGGATGGAGGCGCCGTCGTGGCTCTGCGCCTTGAGGCAGGTGCGTCGATCGAGGGTGACGGCGGCGTAGTCGGTATGGCGGTTGATTTCCACCTCACGCCACCGCGTCGGATCCAGGCGGTCGAACGTCTCAGCCCAGATGAGGGGCCGCTGCGCAGTGGTCGAGTCGGGCGGCAGGAACCCGAGGCGCGCCGGCATCCCGCAGGCCGGGGTGACGACGAGCACGCTGCACCACCATGCTGCCCACCGCATTGCCTCGCCACTCCATCCGCGTGCCGATGCGTCACCTTCGGCCCCCAGGACTTACTTGAACGACTCGACCGCCTGCTCGCCGCTGCTGGTCGTCCCCGGATTCGCCGTCGAGGACAGCTCGCCATAGGGCCGCAGCTTCGCCCACGTGAGCTTGCCGACGACTCCGTCATCGTTCAGCCCATGGACGCGCTGAAACTCTTTGATGGCGTTGCGGGTAATCGCCCCCATCTTGCCGTCGACGGCGCCCTGATAGAACCCGGCATTCTTCAGCGCCTGCTGGACGTCCCGGGTCGGAGGCCGGTGGGCCGACGAGGCGGTCGTGGCGGCCGACGCGGACGCGGCAGGTCCTACGGCCGTCCCGCTGTCCGCTGCGGACGGCTCCGGCGATGGAACCGCGAAGCTGCCCGTCGTCCCGGAGCGCTCGAGCTGAGCCATGCGCTCATCCAATATGCCGACTTGCGCCTGCAACCGCGCAAGATCCTGGCGCACGCGTCCGCCCGCGCATCCGCTCAGCCCCGCCAGCATCGCCACCAGCATTGCTGTTCGTCCCACACGCATCGATTCCTCCTGTTCGTCCCCACTCCGCGAGAATTTTAGTCTAACAGAGTCATTCAGCCCGTTCAACACCCGGCGCGCGGGATGGCTGCAGCCGGTTCAGCAGCTGCAGCAGCACGTCGGGTTTGAAAAACCCCTCCTGCCGCAGCTCAGTCCGTTCCCGTCCGCTCCCGTCAAACACTACGAGGGTGGGCGCCCCATAAATGTGGTGTGCCTCAAGCAGCGCCTGGGCGTCCGGCGGGATCTCCCGGGTGGCGTCCACCCGCAGCGTGTTGACGCGCGCGAGCGCGCGCAGCACGTCCGGATTTCGGAATGTCGTATGGTCCATCTCGACGCACGGCAGGCACCAATCCGCATACACATCGACCAGCGTCGGACGGCCGCTGCGGCGCGCGGCCTCCAAGGCCGCCGCGGAGTACGGCGTCCACGCCACCGTCGCGGCGGGGGCCGGCCGAGGCCAGCCGACGAGCAATCCCACCGCCAGGAGGACGATGCCGAGCACCCAGCGCATCCGCGTGAACCGAGGGCCGGCCGGACCGGCCTGCGCAACCCAACCGAGATACAGCCCCGAGCCCAGCAGGAGGGCCGCCAGCGAGAGGATTTTGCTGCGCGCCGACAGCAGCGGGCCGAGATAGTACAGCGCGACCCCGATGAGGACCAGCCCCAGCGCGTGCTTGCACCAGATGAGCCACTGGCCGGCCTTCGGCAAATGGCTGATCCGGTGCGCCGCCAACCCCAGCACGAGATACGGCAACCCCATGCCCAACCCCAGCGTCAGGAACAGGAAGAACCCGGCCACCGGGTTCGCCTGCTGGCCCACGAAGACGAGCAATCCGACGACGAACGGCCCGATGCATGGCGACGCCACGAGCCCGATGATCAACCCCAGCACGAACGCCCCCCACATGCCGGCGGGCGCTTGGCCCAGCCGCCGGGTCACCGCCTGCGGCGGGCGCAGCTCATAGAGGCCGAACATGCTCAGGGCCAGGGCGACCATGATGCCGCTGATGCCGATGAGGACCGGGGGCCGCTGCAGCCAGGCTCCGAACAACGCACCGGTTTTCGCCGCCACGACCCCCAACACCGCATAGTTGAGGGAGATCCCCAGCACGTAGCAGACCGCCAGCCCGAACGCGCGCCCCTTCACGCCGGCGGCTTGCCCGCTGAAGAATCCCAGCGTGACCGGGATCATCGGATAGACGCAGGGGGTGAGGTTCAGGGCGATCCCGCCGGCAAAGGTCGCCAGCATGCCCATCCAGAGGCCGTGGCGCGCGACCACGTCATGCAGCCAGTCGAACGGCTGGGAGCCGTTGGCCGCCCAGGCGCTGGGAACAGCGAGCACAGCACTCGCTGCGGTTAACAGCGGACGAAGGAATTGCGTCTGGAGTCGTCGCGGCATGGATCGGCGTGTCCTATTTTCCTATTGTAGCGCATCAGCAGTAGCCATGCTGCCGGAACCACGACAGCGCGCGGCGGACGGCGTCCTCGAGCGGCGTCTGCGGCAGGCCGAGCTCTCGGACCGCTTTGGCTCCGTCGAGCTGCTGGCCCATCCGGCTGGAGTGCACCGCGGCTCGGGGCAGCAGCGGCTCGGTCCTTGTCAGCCGCGCCCAGCCCTCGCTGACCAGCGATGCGGCCCACGCCGCCCGATACGGCACCCGCCAGCGGGGTGGCGCGACCCCGGCCGCGGCCGCCGCGAGCCCCGCGAACGCCTGCAGGGTCACATTGCGGCACGTGAACAGGTAGCGTTCGCCGGGCCGGCCCCGCTCGGCCGCCCGGACGTGTCCGATGCCGACGTCGCCCGTATAGATGGCGTTGAACTCGGTGTCCACATAGCACGGCAGGCGGTGTTTCGCGAACGCCAGGAGGATCCGGCCCGAGAACGGATGGGCGTCGTATTCGCCGACGCAGACGCTCGGATTGACGATGACGACCGGCAGGCCCGCGGCCTGTGCGCGAAGCGCTTCCTGCTCCATCGCGATCTTCACGACCGCATACAGGGGCCGCCAGCGGGTCAGCGGCCACGGCTCGGCATCCTGTTCCGTGGCCGGGCGGTCCGGGATGCGCTGGATGGTCGCCGCACTGCTGGTGAACACGATGCGCGATGGGCGCGCGCGGCGGACGGCATCGAACACGCGCCGGGTGGAGGCGATGCCCTCCGTGAGCGCCTGCTGGCGCCTCGCCTGGAAGGACGGATAGTAGCCGGCGGCGTGGAAAACCCACTCGCAGTCCTCCAGCGCGCGCGGGAGACCCTCGAGCGTGTCGAGATCGACGCGGACCCGTTCGAGGAGCAGGCCGTCGAGGACGGAGAGGAAGCGCTCGGTGCGGTAGGCGGCGCGCACCGAATGGCCGCCGGCGAGCAGCGCCCGGACCACGTGCGCGCCGATGTGGCCGGTCGCTCCCAGCACGAGCGCGCGAGCCATCTTACGCCGGAAGCGCGATGGCGTTGGCGCGGCAGATCTGCGCGTACCGGCGTCCGCTGTCGCGGATGCGGCGCGCTTGGGTGGCGTAGTCCACCTCAATCAGGCCGAAGCGGGGGGTGTAGCCTTCCGCCCACTCGAAGTTATCCAGGAGCGACCAGTAGCAGTAGCCGATGACCGGCGCCCCCGCCTGGACCGCGCGGGCGAGGGCCTGCAGGTGCCCGGCGAGGTAGCTCCAGCGGCGCGCGTCATCGGTCATGTACGTGCCGTTTTCCGTGACCAGGATCGGCAGCCGCAGATGCGCCCAGCGCGTCAAGACGTCGAAAAACGCCGGCGGATAGACATCCCAGCCGAGCGACGTCCGCTCCGGCACCTCGCGGCGGTGATGGCCCAGGTCGCAGCTGTCGCCTGGCCAGGCCCCGGGCCGCGGAATCCACCGGATGAACTGCCGGCCGTAGAAGTTGATGCCGAGGTAGTCCAACGTGTGGGCCGCGTCGGGCACCTTCCACGTCGCCACTCCCCGCACCGACCAGCGGCCCTCCAAGAGCGCTTCAAGAAACGCCGTGCTGAAGACCCGGTCCGTCAGATGGGTGACCCATCGGTCCATGGGCGACCAGCGCCGGCAGGGCCAGAACGCCGGCAGATGATGGGCGATGCTCACGCGTGGCTCGGGCCAGGGCTGCCGGTGCGCGCTGTGGAGTGTCCGGTAGGCGGCGGCGTGCGCCTGGATGAGATGGTGCAGCACGAGAAGCGCTTGGCGCAAATCCTTCGCCCCCGGCGGCCCGAGGCCCTGCAGGTAATGCATGCGCACGTAGACCAGCGGCTCATTGATGGTGACCCAGTAGCGCACATGCTCGCCGAGTGCGACCGCGACCCGCTGGACGTAGCGGGCAAACGCGTCGATGGCCTTCGGGTTGGTCCAGCCGCCCTGTGTGGCGAGCCACTGGGGGGTCGTGAAGTGGTGGAGGGTGACGATGGGCTCGAGGCGCCGCTGCCGCAGCGCGCGGAGCACGTCCACGTAGTGCGCCAGGGCCGCATCGTCCCACTGCCCTTCGGCCGGCTCCAGCCGGGCCCATTCAATGGACAACCGATGGGCGTTGGTGCCCAGCTCGACGGCGAGGTCGAAGTCCTGCGCAAACCGCCGGTAATGGTCGCACGCGAGCCCGGAGCGCTCCCGCACGCGCCCGGCCTGCTCCCACGCCCACCAGTCGTTCTGGACGTTGTTGCCCTCCACCTGATGGGCGGCGGTGGAGGTGCCCCAGAGAAACCCGGCAGGAAACTGGAACTCGCGCATGCGGCGGATTAGCGGAGGACGCGGCAGATGCGGCGCGCCAATCCCGGCGAAGCCATCAGCGTCTCAGGCCCGGTGAAGCTGGACCGGCCGGAGAAGTCCGTCAGGACGCGGCCGGTCGCCTCGGCGAGTGCCGCCAGCGGCACGAGGTCCCAGACCTTGACGCCATAATCCAGCACGGCGTCAGCACAGCCCCGCAGCGCCCACAGGTAGCCGTAGCAGTCGCCGTAGGCGCGCTCGAGAAAGCAGCGGCCCATCAGGCGCGCGAAGCCGCGGGCATAAGGGGTGCGCTGCCACCACTTCGAGCCGCCGTGGAAGATGACGGCATCCGCGAATGACGGCACCGCCCTCGGCCGCGGCAGGCGGCGCGTGCCCTGCGGGGAGCGCTCGTATGCCGCGACCCCGCGCGCGACCGCGAGGGTCACGCCGAGGACCGGAAAATCGCAGACGCCGAGCACGGCCCGGCCCCGTTCGACGCGCCCGACCATCATCCCCCAGGACGGCAGGCCCCTCGAGAACGCCCGCGTGCCGTCAATGGGGTCGACGGTCCAATAGGTGTCGCCGAGCCGGCCCGACGGCCCGAACTCCTCGCCGAGAATGCGCTCCCCGGGACAGCCGCGCGCCAGCGCCCGGCGCAGGCGCTCCTCGATCGCCCGGTCGGCCTCGGTCACCGGCGAGCGGTCGGTCTTGCGCTCGACGCGCAGACCGGTCGCGCGGAAATAGCGCAGGGCAAGCGGGCGGCACCGGCGCACTTCGCGCTCCACCCAGGACACAAGGGACTGCTGGCTGGTGCTCATGGAGGCTATTGTAGCCAACGCCGCCTCGCTCCACAAGCCAGGGCGGGCCGCGCGGTTGACAATTTACTTCATATAAGCTAATATTTAGTCACTATGAATAAACAGAGCGCCCGCCCGACCCGACGGGATGTCAGCTTGGCCGTCGCCCAACTCATGCCCCAGATTATCCGGGGCGTCCAGCTCGACTTCTTCCTCAAGCGGGGCGTGACGCAAACGCAGTTTTTGGTCATCGCCGCCATTCACGCCTACGGCCGCTGTTGCATGGGTACCCTCGCCCGCAGCCTGCAGGCGAGCATGCCGACCGCCTCCGGAATCGTCGACCGCTTGGTCCGCTCCGGCTATGTGCGGCGCATCTCCGGCGCCGAAGACCGCCGGCAGGTGATGGTGGAGCTGACCGCCAAGGGTCAGGCGTTCGTCCGCGACTTCCAGCAGATCATCCGCCGGCGCTGGGAAGAAGTGCTCGCCTCGCTCCGTCCCGCCGAGCTGGCGGCGTTCCATGACGTCGTCCTGAAGCTGCAGCGGCAATTGACGCCCTCCTCCTCATGATGCGCCCTGCCCCGCTCCTGATCTGGATGGCTCTCTTGGCCGCCGTCGCGCTGCCTGCCGCCAGCACGGCCGAGCCGCCCGCCCCGCCGCCGTCGACGTTGACGCTGGCGGAGTGCTACGCGCTGGCGCTGAAGCGCAGCGAGACGATCGCCATGCAGCGCGAGCTCATCAGTGAGGCGGATGCGCGCTTCCTCCAGGCGTTCAGCGGGGCGCTGCCCCGCGCATCGTTCATCGCCTCGGAGAAGCGTCAGGATGGCAGCGGCTCCTCTGCGTTCACACTCAGCGAGGTGCCGGAGCGGAAATTCAACGCGACCTACACGCTGTTCGCGGGCTTCAAGGAATTCGCGGCGATGAAGGGCGCGCGCGCCGAGCATCGCCAGCGCACCCAGGAGAAGGCCCGCGCGGAGCAGCTGTTGCTGACCGACGTCGCGAACGCCTTTTACCTGCTCCGCGAGCAGCGGGAAGACCTCGGCGCCCTGGAGGGCACCCGGATCGCCCTGCTGCAGCGCCTGGAGGACCTGAGCGAACGGGAACGGCTGGGCCGCTCCCGCGAAAGCGAGGTGGCCAGTGCGGTGGCCAAGCTGCGCCGCATCGAAGCGGAAACGGAGCGCGTGCGCGGCCTGGAAACCACCGCCCGGCAGCTGCTGGAGTTCCTGACCGACGTGTCCCGCATCGAGGCGGTGGCGGACGCCGACGCGCCGATGAGCCCCATGGAACCGCTGGAGGCCTACCTTGGTAAAGCGCCGTCCCGTCCGGACGTTCGCGCGGCCGAAGAAGCGCTGACCATCGCGAAGCAGCAGGTGACGATCAACCGGGCCGGGTTCTGGCCCACGCTCGACGTCGAGGGCAACTACTACACCAAGCGGGTGGGGGCCGCCGCCGATGTGGACTGGGACGTCTTGGCGCTGGTGGAGGTCCCGCTGTTCCAGGGCGGCCAGGTCGTCGGCGAGGTGCGGGAAGCGTCGGCGAAAGCGCGGAGTGCCGCGTGGGAACTCTCCAGAGTCCGGCGCGCCGCAGAACTGGACATCCGCGACACCTACGCTGAGGCGGCGTCCGCCCTCGACCGGGCCGAGGCACTGGCCCACGCGCTCGACGCGGCGGAGGACAACTACCGGCTGCAGGCGGAGGACTACCGGCGCAATCTCGTCAACAACCTGGACGTGCTGGATGCGCTGCAGGACCTCCAGGATGCCCGGCGGGACGCCCTGCACGCCACCTACGAGTCGAAACGGCTCTACTGGCAGCTCCGCACCGCGGTGGGAGAAACGCTATGAGACATCCAATGCCGCCTGGGATGATGGTGAGCGAACGAATGCGAGTCGAACCATGACGCTGTCCGACCTCTCCATTAAAAACCCGGTCTTTGCCTGGATGCTCATGGCCGGCCTCATCGTCTTCGGGACCATCAGCTTCCAACGCATGGGTGTGAGCCAGATGCCCGAGGTGGAATTCCCCGTCGTCAACGTGAGCCTGACGTGGGAAGGGGCCGCCCCCGAAGTGATGGAAACGGACGTCGTGGACATCGTGGAGGACGTCATCACGAGCATCCAGGGCGTGCGCGAGATCTCCTCGACGGTCCGCCAGGGCCAGGCCGACGTGACCATCGAGTTCGACCTGAACCGGGACATCGACGTGGCCGTCCAGGAAGTGCAGACGAAGCTCGCCCAAGCCGAGCTGCGCCTGCCTCGCGAGCTGGATCCGCCCATCGTGATGAAGGTCAACCCGCAGGACCAGCCCATCATGTGGCTCGGGGTCTCCGGCAACATCCCCAAGCGCCAGCTCATGGAGTACGTCCAGGACCACCTCAAGGACCAGTTCCAGACCATCAACGGCGTCGGCGAAATCGTCCTCGGCGGTTTCCTGGAACGTAACCTCCGCGTCTGGCTCGATGTCGATAAGCTGGCCGCCTACCAGCTCACCGTCCAGGACGTCATCGACGCCGTCCAGCGGGAGCATGCGGAAGTGCCGGCGGGCCGCATCGAAACCGGCACCCAGGAGTTCAACGTGCGGGCGATGGGGGAAGCGACGAGTGTGGCCGAGTTCGAGAACCTCGTCATCACGCGCCGGGGCGGGGCCACGATTTACCGGCCGATCTACTTGAAGGACGTGGCCACGATTGAAGACGGTTTGGCGGACACGCGGCGCATTTCCCGCATCCTGGGGCAGACGGCGGTGGGGCTGGGCATCCGTAAGCAGCGGGGGGCCAACGACGTGGAGGTCGCCCGGCGCGTGCGCCATCGGATGGACGAAGTCCGGCCCCTCCTGCCGAAGGGCCTGGAGCTCGGCGTCAACTTCGACCGCACCCGCTTCATCGAGGATTCCATCAACGAGCTGACGTTTACCCTCATCCTCTCCGCGCTCCTGACGTCGCTCGTCTGCTGGGCGTTCCTCGGCTCGTGGAGTGCGACCCTCAACATCCTGCTCGCCATCCCGACATCCATCGTGGGCTCATTCATCTGCCTCTACTTCTTCGGCTTCACGCTCAACACCTTCACCCTCCTGGGCCTGTCGCTCGCCATCGGCATCGTCGTCGACGATGCCATCATGGTGCTGGAGAACATCGTCCGCTACCGCGAACACGGCCTGGGGAAGGTGGAAGCCGCACAGAAAGGCGCGCGGCAGATCACCTTCGCCGCCTTCGCCGCCACGCTGGCCATCATCGCCATCTTCCTGCCGGTGGCGTTCATGTCCGGCATCATCGGGAAGTTCTTCTTTGAGTTCGGCGTGACCATCTCGGTCGCCGTGGCCTTATCCTTGTTGGAGGCGCTGACGCTGGCTCCCATGCGCTGCGCGCAGTTCCTGCAAGTCGGCGAACGGCGGACCCGCATCGGCAAAGCCGTGGACGCCGGCTTCCGCTGGCTGGATGCGCGCTATCATGCGGTCCTGGAACAGGCCCTGCGGCACCGGGTGCTCACCGTGGCGGTAGCCGTCGGCGTATTTGTCGCGTCGATCGGCATCGTGCCGCTGCTGCGCAAGGAGTTCGTTCCCCCGCAGGACCAGAGCATGTTCCTCGTGCGCCTCCAGACACCCGTGGGCTCGTCCATCGAGTTCACAGACCAGCGGTTCCGGCAGGCAGAGGAGTTCGCCATGAGCCGCCCTGAAGTGAACCGGTACTTCGGGGCTATCGGCGGCTTTGGCGGGGGCGAAGTGAACACCGGCATGCTCTTTATCACGCTCCAGCCGCCCCGGAAGCGGCCGGTCGTCTCCCCCGCGACCCACCCGCTGTCCCAGCAGGAGTTGATGGGCGCCTTCCGGAAGCAGCTCAACAGCATCCCGGACGTCAAAGCCGCCATCCAAGACCTGTCCTTGAGCGGCTTCTCCGCCCAGCGCGGCTTCCCGGTCGAGCTGACCGTGCGCGGGCCGGACTGGGATGAGCTGGCCCGCATCTCGCAGGAGCTGGAGCGGCGCATGGCTGAGAGTCCGCTCATGGTCGACGTGGACACGAACTATCTCACTGGGGTGCCGGAAGTCCGGGTGCTGCCGGACCGGCACAAAGCCGCGGAGCGCGGGGTGAGCATGGAAGCGATCGGCCAGACGATCAACGCGATGATCGGCGGGGAGCGGGTCGGCAAATACACCCGCGGCGGCCGGCGCTACGATATCCGGCTGCGGCTCATCCCCAGCCAGCGCAGCCGGGCGGCGGACATCGAGCGTCTGTGGGTGTGGAACAGCGTGGGGGAGATGGTGCAGCTGAAGGACGTGGTCACGATCACCGAGAAGCCGGCCCTCTTGAGCATCACGCGCAAAAACCGCGAGCGGGCCATCAGCCTCTTTGCGAACATCGCCCCAGGCAAATCCCAGGCGGCGGCCATCACGGAAGTCCAACACATCGCCAAGGATGTGCTGCCCGAGGGCTACCACGTCGTCTTCAGCGGCAGCACGCAAACCTTCAAGGAATCGTTCCAGAGCCTCATCTTCGCCTTGTGGCTCGGAATCCTGGTGGCCTACATGGTGCTGGCGTCACAGTACAACAGCTACCTGCACCCGGTGACCGTCCTGCTGGCGCTGCCGTTCAGCATCTCCGGGGCGTTCCTCGGCCTCTGGATCGCCCGGCAGTCGCTGAACATCTACAGCCTGATCGGCGTTGTCCTGCTCATGGGGATCGTGAAGAAGAACTCCATCTTGCTGGTGGACTTCACGAATCAGTGGCGGGAACGGGGGGTCGGCGTCCATGAGGCGATCCTGCAGGCGTGCCCGACGCGGCTGCGCCCCATCCTCATGACATCCATCTCGACGGTGGCCGCCGCCATCCCGCCGGCGCTCGCGATCGGCCCCGGGGCGGAGACCCGTATCCCGATGGCCGTCGCCGTCATCGGCGGGGTGACGCTGTCCACCCTGCTCACACTCTTCGTGGTACCCTGCGCCTACAGCCTCTTCACGAAGATCGAACGGAAGGCCTACGCTCCGGCAGCCGGAGCCGATGCCGTGGACCTGCTGCCCAGCCTCACACCGCACTGACGCGCCCCCGCGGACCTCACACCGGTCATCCTCCCAGGTAGGCGGCTTTGACCTGCGGGTTTTGGGCCAAGCGGGCGGCCGTGTCGCTCAGGACGACATGGCCGGTTTCCAGCACGTAGCCGCGGTGGGCGGTCCGCAGCGCCAGATAGGCGTTTTGCTCCACGAGGAGGATCGTCACCCCTTCGCGGTTGATCCGGCCGATCGTGTCGAACACCGTGAGGACCAGCTTCGGAGCCAGCCCCAGCGAAGGCTCATCCAGCAAGAGCAGCTTGGGGCGCGCCATCAACCCGCGCCCCATCGCCAGCAGCTGCTGCTCCCCGCCCGACAGCGTCCCGGCCAGCTGCCGCCGACGCTCGGCGAGCACGGGAAACATCGTGAACACCCGCTCGAAATCCCGTGCTCGCTCGGCGCGATCCCGCCGGCGGTAGGCGCCCAGCTCCAAATTTTCCAGTACGGTCAGGCGCGGCAGAATGCGCCGGCCTTCCGGGACATGGCTGATGCCGCGCGCGACGATCTGCTCCGCCGCCAACCCGGCCACCGACGCCCCCTCGAACCGGATGTCGCCGCCGCGCAACGTCACGAGGCCGGAGATGGCCATCAGCGTCGTCGTCTTCCCCGCCCCGTTCGCACCCAGGAGTGCCACGATTTCTCCGGCGGCGACGTCCAGCGACACGCTGTGCAGACAGTCCGTCTGGCCATAGCCCGCCACGAGCCCCGCCACGGACAACATCAGGCCTCCGCCGGCGCGCCGAGATACGCTTCAACCACCCGGGGATCCCGCTGTATGGCCTCCGGAGCGCCTTCGGCAATCTTCTTGCCGTAGTCCAGCACCACGACCTGGTGCGAAATCGGCATCACCACCTGCATGTCGTGCTCAATGAGCAGTATCGTCAGGCCCTGGCGCTGCAGCGCCTGTACCAGCCGGAGCAGCTCTTGCTTCTCCACCGGATTCAGCCCCGCCGCCGGCTCATCCAGCAGCAGCAGCGAGGGCGCGCACGCCAGCGCTCGGGCGATCTCCAAGCGCCGCTGCAGGCCGAAGGGCAAGGCGGTGGCCATCTCGCCAGCCCGGCCCTCGAGGCCGACGAACTCCAGGAGCTGCATCGAGCGGTCACGGGCCCACAGCTCTTCCCGATGGGCCTCGGCCGTCCGCAGCACGGCACTCCACAACCCGCGGTGCGTGCGGACATACGTACCGACGAGCACGTTCTCAAGGACGGTCATGCCGCTGAAGAGGCGGATGTTTTGGAAGGTCCGGGCAATCCCGCGCTCGACGATCTGGTAGGAGGCGAGGCTGTTGAGCGGCTCCGGCTGCTGGCGGCCGAACAGGATGCGGCCGCTCTGCGGGCGCAGCAGGCCGGTGATGCAATTGAAGAGCGTCGTCTTGCCGGCCCCGTTGGGCCCGATCAGGCCCATGGTCTGCCCCAAGTCGACCGTGAGCGTCACGTCGTCCAGCGCGACGAGGCCGCCGAAACGCATCGTCAGCTGTTGGATGCTAAGCAGCGGTGGGGCCATCGCGCAGCATGGGGGCCCGCCCTCCGCGGCCGAAGAGGCCTTGGGGACGCAGCCGGATGATGATGATCATCGACAGCCCGAAGAGCAGCATCCGATACTGCTCGAACCCGCGCAGGAACTCCGGGAGTGAACCCAGCACCAGGGCGCTGAGCACCGCCCCTCGGATGCTGCCCAGCCCGCCGAGCACGACCATCGACAGCACCATGACCGAGAGGACGAAGTCGAAGCTGTCGGGCGTGATCGTCCCCTGCTTGGCGGCGAAGATCGCCCCGGCCAGCCCGGCGATGGCGCCGCCGCAGGCCTGGGCCGCAAGCTTCAACTGCAGGACGGGCACGCCCATGCAGGCCGCCGCGATTTCATCATCGCGGATGGCGATCCATGCCCGGCCCACCCGGGAATAGCTCAGCCGCACGCAGGCGCCGGCCGTCGCCAGCGTCGTCAGCACGACGAGGTAGTAGTACGGGGCCGAGCTGACGCCGAAATCCAGCACCCCATGGCCCGGCAGCCATAGGCGCGGATGGGCGATGCCGAGCAGGCCGTTGGGGCCGCCGGTCCATTGCTCGAGATTCGTGAAGGCGATCCGGACGATCTCGCCGAACCCGAGCGTGACGATGGCCAGGTAATCGCCGCGCACCCGCAGCGCCGGCACGCCCAACGCGACACCGCAGAGCCCGCTGACGGCGGCGGCCGGCAGCCACCCGACCCAGAACGGCCACCCGGCATGGAGGTTCAGGAGGCCGTACGTATAGGCGCCGATGGCGAAGAAGGCGGCGTAGCCCAGGTGCAGCAACCCGGTCAGCCCGACGATGAGATTCAAGCCGAGGGCAAGCAGCGCATACAGGCAGGCGGTGGTGAGGACATCGAGGTGGTAGGGGTTGGGCTGCAGCAGCGGCCAGAGCAGGGCGGCGGCGGCGGCAACACCCCACCGGAGCAGGCGGCGGTTCATCGCCGCCCCGCCCCGTGACGACGCGGGCGGCCGGCCATGCTTACGCCCGTTCCGCGACGCGTTCTCCGAGCAGCCCGGTTGGCTTGCAGAGGAGAATGAGGACGAGCACGACGAAGGCGAACACGTTCTTCCATTGCGCCGAGAGGTAGCCGGCCCCCAAGCCTTCCAGCAGGCCGAGCACCAGCCCCCCGATCATGGCCCCGGGGATGTTGCCGATGCCGCCGAGCACCGCGGCCGTGAACGCCTTCAGGCCGATCAGGTAGCCGTCATGGAAATTGATCGTGCCGTAACTGAGGCCGAACAGCAGCCCGCCGATGGCGGCCAACGCTGAGCCGATCGCGAACGTCACGGCGATGATGCGGTTCACCGGCAGGCCCAAGAGCGCGCAGGCGGTCAGATCCTGTGCCGTGGCCCGCATCGCCTTGCCGAGCCGTGTCGCCATCACCAGCCATTGCAGCCCGACCATCAGCGCGGCACTGCTGACCCACACGAGCACCTGCATCAGGGTGATCGTGACCCCGCCCGTCTCCCACCGGAGGAGCGGCAACGGGTTCGGGAACTGCCGGTCGGTGGCCCCGTAGACCAGCATGATGGCGTTCTGCAGGAAGAACGACATGCCGATGGCGGTAATGAAGGGGTTCAGCCGGGGGGCGCCGCGCAGCGGACGATAGGCCACCCGCTCGATGGCCACACCGATGACCGCGCACCAGCCCATCGCCGCCACCGCACAGGCCGCCAGGAGGACGCCCCAGGACACCCCCGTCCCGCCGAGGGTCAGCACGACCGTCAGCGCGGCATAGGCGCCGAGCACGAAGATTTCCCCGTGCGCGAAGTTGATGAGCTGGATGACGCCATACACCATGGTATAGCCTAAGGCGATGAGGGCGTAGATAGCCCCGAGCGTCAGTCCGTTGGCAAGCTGCTGGAGGAACAGCTGGAGGGGCGTCATGTCAACCGTCCGTCGCTGGGTGTCCTGCAAGCGCCGGCCCCGCCGGGCTCACCGGGTGTCCCAGGTCGCCGTTTTGACGAAGGCGAACCGGCCGTCCTTCACGGTGAAGATGCCGATATCGCGAATGAGGGAGTCGCCCTTGGCATCGAAGTTCTGCGGCCCGAAGATCCCGGGGTAATCGCGCAGCGTCTTCATGGCAGCAAGCACCGCCGCGCGATCCTTCACCCCGGCCGTCCGGATCGCCCAAATGGCGATGCTGGCCGCTTCGTAGGCGTAGGACGAATAGGCGCCGATGGGGCCGAACCGCGCCTCGTACGCCTTCACGAACGACTGGGCAGTGAGAATCTGATGGATATCGGAGCCGATCGTCGTCAGGTAAACGCCCTCGGCGGCCTGCGGCGTCGCGAGGTCGATCAACACCGGGTCAAAGAGGCCGTCGCCGCCCATGAAGCGGCTGGAGAGCCCCACCTGGGTGCGCTGCTTGATGAGCAGGGCCCCTTCGGGGAACATGCCGGCGAAATAGACGAGGTCCGGGTTGAGCGATTTGATTTTCGTCAGCAGCGGGACGAAATCCTTGTCGCCCTGCGTGATCCCCTCGTGCCCGAGCACCTCCGCGTGGAGGGCGGTGAGCTTCTTGATGAGCTCATTGGCGAGGCCCCGGCCGTAGGTCGTCATGTCGTCCAGCACGAAGACGCGCTGGGCTCCCAGGTCCTTCACAATGAAAATCGCCGCGGCAGGACCCTGCAGGTCGTCGGTCGCACAGGTGCGGTAGAACGTGTCGAACCCCTGCCGGGAAATCTGGGGGTTGGATGACACCGGGCTGATCTGCAGCACGCGCGCCTGATGATAGATCGCGGACGCGGGCATCGTGCAGGACGAGTTCAGGTGGCCGACGACGGCCATGACGTTCGGGTCGGCGACCAGCTTCTTGGCGGCGGCGACGGCTTGCGTGGGGCTGCGTTGGTCATCAAGCGGCATGAACGCGAGCCGGTAGCCCGGGATGACGGGCCCCTGGGCCGCGGCCTGCTCCACGGCCAGCTCCGCTCCGTTCAGCATGTCATCGCCTTGCGGAGCTTGGTCGCCGGTCAGCGGACCGACGAAACCGATGGTGATCACCTGTTCATGGCGGCCGCACCCGGCCACTAGCAAAGAGAGGACGGCGGCCGCCAACTGCCGCAGCGCCCGGCGGGAGCTCATGAGGTCGGCGCCTTCAAGGCTTTGTCGATGGCGGCCTGCCATTTGAGAATCTCGGGCGACTCCTGCTTGCTGCGGTAGATGACCACCGCCAGAACCAGGAGCCCGATCCCCACCACCAACAACACCGGCACCGTCAGGCGGTCGTACTTCACGACGAACGGCAGGATGAGGAGGCTGACCATGTTCATCACCTTGATCAGGGGATTGAGCGCCGGGCCGGCCGTATCCTTGAGCGGATCGCCGACCGTGTCGCCCGTGATGGAGCACTTGTGCGCATCAGACCCTTTGCCGCCGTAGTGGCCGTCTTCGATGAATTTCTTGGCGTTGTCCCACGCCCCGCCGGCGTTCGACATGAAGACCGCCAGTAGCTGGCCGGAGAGGATGATGCCGGCGAGGAAGCCGCCGAGCGCTTCCTTGTGGAACAGTAGCCCGATGATAATCGGCGTCAGCACCGCGAGCAGGCCCGGGCCGATCAATTCCCGCTGGGCTTCCTGCGTGCAGATGGACACGACCCGGGCATAGTCGGGCGTCTTCGTCCCTTCCCAGATGGCCCGGTCCTTGAACTGGGCCCGCACCTCATGCACGATGAGGAACGCCGCCCGTCCCACCGCGCGGATCGTCAGCGAGCTGAAGAGGAACGGAATCGAGCCGCCGATGAGGAAGCCGATGAACACCATCGGTTCCGAGATGGACAGCAGCGGCACGATCTGCTCATACGTCTTGCCCGTGAATTTGGCGATGTCGGTGATGTAGGCGTTGAAGAGCGACACGGCTGCGATGACCGCCGAGCCGATCGCGATGCCCTTCGTGATGGCCTTCGTCGTGTTGCCGCAGGCATCGAGGTCGGCGAGCGTCTGCCGCGCCCGCTTGTCGAGATGGCACATCTCGCCGATGCCGTTGGCGTTGTCCGCAACAGGCCCGAAGACATCCATCGAGATGTTGTTGCCGGTCAACGTCAGCATCCCGATGCCGCACATCGCCACCCCGTAGGCGACGTAGGTCGGGTTCGTCCCGTGATAGATCAGCACCGAGCCGAAGACCGCCATGGCGATGACCAGCACCGACCAGACGCTGCTTTCATAGCCGATGGCAATGCCGTTGATGATGGTCGTCGCGTGGCCGGTCTGGGTCGCCCGGGCGACGAACTGCACCGGCGACTTCTCGGGTGCCGTGAAGTGGTCGGTCAGGTAGTTGATGGACACGGCCAGCGCAATGCCCACGAGGGTGGTCCACACCGGCCGCATGTCCAACCCCGGCACGCCCAGGTTGACCCAGCCGGCCAGATGGGTATCCGGAAAGCGCAGGTAGTAGAAGCCGATTACGCAGAAGCCGACGATCGACACCAGCGCCGACACCGTAAAGCCCACATGGATGGCCTTCATGGCGGCGCGGGCCTCTTCAGTCGTCTTGACCAGGTACGTCCCGATGATGGAGCTCAAGACCCCGACGGCGCGCACCAGCAGGGGGAAGATGACGCCCTTGTGCCCGAAAGAGGCCCACCCGAGGATCATCGCCGAGACGATCGTCACCTCATAGGACTCGAAGATGTCGGCCGCCATCCCGGCGCAGTCGCCGACGTTGTCGCCGACGTTATCGGCAATCGTCGCTGCGTTGCGGGGGTCGTCCTCCGGGACGTCGTGCTCCAGCTTGCCGACCAAGTCCGCCCCGACGTCGGCCGCTTTCGTGAAGATGCCGCCGCCCACGCGCATGAAGAGCGCCAGCAGGGTGCCGCCGAAGCCAAAACCCAGCAGCACCTCATAGGCCTGCTCGCCGTAGACCATGAAGATGAGTGTGCCGCCCAGCAGGCCCAAGCCGTCGGTGAGCATCCCGGTGATGGTGCCGGTACGGTAGGCGATCTTGAGCGCCTGCGCGAAGCTCGTGCGCGAGGCGGCCGCGACCCGGACGTTGCCCTGCACCGCCATGTTCATGCCGATGAAGCCCACGATGCCGGAGAAGAGCGAGCCCATGAGGAAGGCGCAGGCGCGCCCGATGGCGATGGAATGCTCCGACGCGGTGAAGTACAGCAGGGCGGTCAAGACGAGGATGAGGGCGACGATCGTGCGGAACTGCCGGTTGAGGTAGGCGTTGGCTCCGATCCGGATGGCGGCACTCACCTTCCGCATGGCCTCGGTGCCCTGGTCGCGGCCCAACATTTCCGCGGCCAGGAAGACGGCGTAGAGCAGCCCGAAAACCGCCGTCAGTAGGACGCCCCAGAGCGCCCAGCGCTCTCCCTGGCTGAAGGTGGGGTCCGCCATGACTCTGAAGAACCGCTCCATCGTGTCGATGCCTCGCTGGTTAGAACCGGTTTCGTCAATCCCCGCGGCCGCGCTGGGCCGAGCCGCCAGCCGCGCAAGGCGCGAGGAGCGTGGCGTACTCGACGACGAGTACGCGAGCGACGAGCCACGCTGCGCGGCGCCGTGGATCGGCCCAGCCCATGGTCCGACCACTGGTTGCGGCGGCAGCGGGCCATCTGCGGCGTCGCTCCTCCTCGGAGTACCGCAGGGGGTACACCATCGTCGTCGCTCCTGGCATCTGGCTCGCTGGCGCTCGCAACGCGGTTCGCGCGGATTTATGAAACTAGTTCTAGGTGTCCGGCGTGAGAATCTGGATGTACGCCCGCCGTTTGAGGTCGGCCAGCCAGCGGGACATGGCGGTGCCGAACTTCTGCTGATAGAGCTGCTCCTGGACGGCGCGGTTGGCGTCGTCCGACGAGAGGCTATCGGCCGGCCGGCGCTCCTCCACCCGGATGAGGTGGAACCCGAGGCGGCTGCGAATGGGTTGCGACAGCTCGCCCGGCTTCAACGCAAAGAGGACGGCATCCAGCTCCGGCATGAGCTCGCCCTGGGCCACCCAGTCCATCTGCCCGCCCTGTTCCCGGTTGGCGTCCTCCGAGTACTGTTTGGCGAGTGCCGCGAAGTCCGCGCCGCCCTGCAGCTGCTGGCGCAGCCGGTCCGCCAGCGCCTTGGCCTGCGCCTCGGAACGGGTGTCGCTGACCCGGATCAGGATGTGGGAGGCTTTCACCCGGTCGCCGGGCTTGGCCAGCTCCGGGTGCTGCTCGAGCTCGCTCGCGACTTCCTGGGGGCTGACCACGATGGTGGAGCGGACCTTCGAATCAATCAGCTTCTGGACGATCAGCTGGTCCCGGATGTGCTCTTTCAGCGCCTCTTCCGAGGTGCCATTTTCCTCAAGCGAGCGCTGGAAGCCCTCCTCGGAACCGAAGCGCTGGCGGATGAGCTCCAGCCGCTGCACCACCTCATCGTTGCCGACCGTCACGTTGACCCGTTTCGCTTCCTGCAGCAGCAGCTGCCGTTCGATGAGCCGATCCAGCACTGCCTGCCGCAGCTGTCCGGCCTGGTCCTCGGTGGCCGGCGGGGTCTTCTGGTCCGCCAAGATGCCGTTGACCTCTTCGGCGACATCGGCCTGCGTGATGATGGCATCGTTGACGACCGCCACAATGCGATTGACGGTCTGCGCCGCGAACACGGTCCCACCACCGAGGCCGATGAGCCACCCGGCCAACAGGAGCGATGACGCGCGCCTCATCCCAACCGCTCCGCGAGCAGGGCGGCCAGCCGGTTGGCCGCCGGCGGCGACGCAGCACCATCCTTCAACCGGCCAACCACTTCCCGCAGCAGCCGGCAGTACAGATCGAAGCCCACGGCGCTGATGTGCCCGGACTGCTCCAGGCCCAAGAGGTTGCCGGCCCCCCGAATCTTCAGGTCTTCCATGGCGATTTTAAAGCCGGAGCCAAGGGCCGTATGCTCCATCATGACCTCCAGCCGCTGGCGCGATTCCGCCGTCGGAACGGCCTGCTTCGAGACGACGAGATAGGCGTAGGCCTTGCGGTCGAACCGGCCGACCCGGCCCCGCAGCTGGTAGAGATCGGCCAGGCCGAAGTGCTCGGCTCCCTTCACGATCAGCGTATTCGCGTTCGGAATGTCGATGCCGGATTCGATGATGGTGGTCGTCACGAGCACGTCCAACCGGCCCTCGATGAAGGCGATCATCACCTGCTCCAGCTCGTCTTCGTGCATCTGGCCATGGGCGACCCCCACGCGGGCCTGCGGCAGCCGCTCTCGAAGGCCCTGGGCCACCCGATGGATATTGTGCACCCGATTATGCACCACGTACACCTGCCCGCCGCGCTGCACCTCGGCCAGAATCCATCGGGCGATGTCCGCGTCGTCGTCTTCGACGACACGGGTGTCGATCGGGTGGCGGTTCTCCGGCGGTGTGGTAATGAGCGACATCTCCCGCGCCCCCACCAGGGCCAGGTAGAGCGTACGCGGGATCGGGGTGGCCGAGAGCGTCAGGACATCCACCTGGGTGCGCCAGGTTTTCAACTGCTCTTTGGCGCGGACGCCGAAGCGCTGCTCTTCATCGACGATGAGCAAGCCCAGGTCCTTGAACCGGATGTCTCCGGAGAGCAGCCGGTGCGTGCCGACGACGATGTCGCAGCGGCCTTCGGCCAGCGCCTGGAGCGTCTGGCGCTGTGCCGTCTCCGACTGGAACCGGGTGAGCATCTCCACCTGGACCGGAAACCCCTGCAGGCGCCGATTCAAGGTCCGGCAGTGCTGGTAGGCGAGGATGGTCGTCGGCACCAGGATGGCGACCTGCCGATGGTCCATGACCGCCTTGAACGCCGCCCGGATGGCGACTTCCGTCTTGCCGTAGCCGACGTCGCCCAGCAGCAGGCGGTCCATCGGCCGAGGCTGCTCCATGTCGTGCTTGATGTCGCGGGTGGCGGTGACTTGGTCCGCTGTCTCTCGGTACGGGAACGCGCATTCGAACGCGCGCTGCCATTCGTGGTCCTTGGCGAAGGCATGGCCGGGCAAGGCCAGCCGCCGTGCCTGCAGCTCCAGCAGCGACTTCGCATATGTCCACGCGCCGACGTAGGCGGTGGTCTTGGCCCGTTCCCAGGCTGCCCCGCCGAGCTTGTGGAGTGTGGGCCGCCGCGCGCCGAAGGCCACGTACTTCTGCACGAGGTGCAACTGGTCCATCGGCACATACAGCCGGTCGCCGTCGGCATATTCCAGCTCGAGCGCGTCCTGAGGGCCGTGAGGCCCGGCGATGGTCGTGCGCCGCAGGTAGCGGCCGATGCCGTGGCTCAGGTGGACAACGGTATCGCCTTCCCGCAGATCCACGAACGCTTCGAACGGAACCTCCGCCGAGAGTTTGGTGTGGACGCGGCGCGGCAGAATGACCGCCATCGTGTGGCGATCCAGGGTCTCCAGCGTCTTGGGGTTGAAGCTGCGCATGGACGCGATGCGGCCGCCGTTCCACTCGATGCGCAAGGGCGATTCGAAGGTAGCGGGAAACACGTCGAGCACCCCGCCGCGCAACGCCAGGTCGCCTGGGTCGGCGACTTCCCCGACCCGCTGGTAGCCGAAGGCAATCAGCTGCTGCAGGAGTGCCGGCAGCGCCTGCTGCTGGCCGACGTAGAGGCGGCAGTATTCAAACATCGGCGGCCTGGCGGTCCATGCGCTGCGGCGCGCCCACGCCCAGGATTCCCAGCCCGTTCGCCAGCACTTGGCGCGTCGCCTGGATGAGTGCGAGGCGGGCCGCGGACCGCTTTGGATCATCGCTGATCACCCGGTGCTTCGTGTAGAACACATGGAACGCCTCGGCCAGCTTGCGCAGGTAGGCGGTGACCCCGTGCGGCTCCAGCGAGACAGCACAGATCCGCAGCACGATGGGATACTGGAAGAGCCAGCGCATTAACAGCCGCTCCTCCGGCTCCTGCAGGAGGTCCAGACGCGGCCGCCAGCGCGTCCACCACGGCAGCCGACCCTTCGCCAGGATGCTACAGATGCGCGCGTGGGCGTATTGCACGTAATAGACCGGGTTCTCCTGGGATTGGGATTTGGCCAGCTCCAGGTCGAAGTCGAGATGGCTTTCCATCGTCCGCATGAGGAAGAAGAAGCGCGTCGCATCGACGCCGACTTCCTTCATGATCTCCTCGAACGTGATGAACTCGCCCTGGCGCTTGGACATCGGCACCGGCGCGCCACGCCTGGACAAGGTGACCAGCTGGACGATGCGGATGAGCAGCCGTTCCGGCGGCAGGCCGAGTGCCGCCATCGCGGCCTTCAGCCGGGCGATGTAGCCGTGGTGGTCCGGCCCCCAGAGGTTGAGGATCTGGTCGTAACCGCGCTCAAATTTCCACTGGTGGTAGGCGATGTCCGGTGCCAGGTACGTCAGTTCGCCGTCGCGCTTGCGGACCACTCGATCCTTGTCATCGCCGAATTTCGTGGAGGCGAACCAGGTCGCGTCCTCCTGGTCGTACAGCGCTCCTTTCGCCTTGAGGGTAGCCAGTACGGCGTCAATCTTCCCCGACGTCCGGAGCCATTGCTGGCTCGTCCAGCGGTCAAAGCGCAGGCCGAACTGCTCCAGGATCCGCCGAATCTCCGCCAACTGCTCCTTCATGGCGAGTTCCGTAAAGTACTCAAGCGGTTGATCGGCTAACGTTTCCCCATGCTGCTTGACCAGCCGGTTTGCACTATCAACCACGTAGACTCCGTGGTAACCGTCCTCCGGGAATGGCTCCTGACGGCCGATCTGTTCAAGGTAACGCGCACGTTCCGATCGGCCCAGCATCTCGATCTGCCGGCCTTCATCATTAAGGTAGAACTCCGTCGTCACCTGCCAGCCGCGCGCGCGCAGCAGCCGCGCGAGGACATCGCCGACCGCCGCTTGGCGGCCGTGGGCGACGCTGAGCGGACCGGTAGGGTTGGCGCTGACAAATTCGATGTTGATCGAGCCGGCCGGCGTCCGGCTGGTGCCGTAGCGGCCGCCCTCGCGCCGGATCTGCCGCAGGATGTCCGTGAGGCCCGCCTGGGAGAGGAACACGTTCAGGAAGCCGCCTTTGGCCTCCACCCGCTCCACCCACCGCTCCAGGCTGTCTTGCCGGCAGCCGGTACTGACCGCAGCGGCCAGCTCCTCGGCGATGCGCGGGGGCGGGCTCTTGCGCTGGGCGGCGAGCTTGAACGGAATGGAGCTGGAGAGGTCGCCAAACGAGGGGTCTCTGGGAATCTCCCAGCGGCAGGCGTCTTCGGGGATCGGGGTCCCGGAGCCGGCGGTCTTGGCCAGCGCGCGGTGGAGCGCCTGGCTGAGGCGGCGTTCGATGTCTGAGACGGTCATCTGATCCATCGGCTGTTCAGTTGCCGCAAGGCAGCGACACGGGCGGGAACGAGCGTCCGCGCCGCCCCGGCCAGGCGGCGCCTTGCGCTAGGCGCCGACCGGAATCCGCGGCGCGTCCGCCCAGAGGTCTTCCAGGCGGTAGAAGGCGCGGGCCCGCTGGTCGAACAGGTGCACGATGAGGTCACCGCAGTCCATCAAGATCCACTGCGGCTCTTCCATCGGTCCGCGGGAAGCTGCGGCGGAGGCTGTCCCGCCTTCCGTATGCCACACGGTCCGGCCGCGCTGGGCCAGTGTGGCTTCGATGTGGTCTTTGAGGGCGGTCAGCTGCCGCGAGCTGCCGGCGGTGCAGACGAGAAAGAAATCCGCCACCGTGGAGATCGTCCGCAGGTCCAGGATGACGGCATCCTCGGCCTGCTTCTCCAGGGCGGCGCGGGCCGCAAGCAACGCCATCGCTTGGGAATCGAGGTCCCGCCCGGGAGAGGCGTTCGGCACAGCCATCGGCTCCCGCGAGGGCGGGGAGAGGGACGAACCGGAAGTGCTCAGGCGATTCGTGGCCGGGGGTCAACCACCCATGATGCGGTAGAGCCCGGTCCCACAGGTGGGGCACTTGCCTTTCATGGCCGAGCGACCGTTCTTCATCTTGACCTGCTTGGCGTCCTTCATCTCTCTCTTCGCCTTGCACTTCACGCAGTAAGCCTCCATCAACCCTCCATGGTTATGTGCACAGCATTCACCCGGATCGGCGCAACCGCTTCCCTGCTGCCATCGGGTTGCACAAGACTAGCATGCCCTCCCGCCGACTGTCAAGCCGGCGGCGACGTGCGGTACGGGCCTTCCTCGCGGATTTCCCCCACGATTTCCTCAAGCAGACCTTCCAAGATCAGAGGCCTCAAGGCGCGTCCAGGGACTCCTGGGCCCGGCCCCGGGTCCGCTGGTAGAGTTGGTGGGCTTTCAGGTAGCGCTCCACCGGCCCCGGCACGAGATAGCGGATGGACCGGCCCGCGCGCAGGCGGCGGCGGATGTCCGAGGAGGCAATGCCGACCGGCGGCATGTCCAGCCACTGCACGCCTGCCTGCTGCTTCGGCTTGGGGCCGCCGGGACGCCGGGCGGCCACGATGGTGCACAGGCGCTTCAGCTGCGCCCAGCTCCTCCAGGGGACGGCAAGCATGTCCTGCCCGACGAGCAGGAACAGCTTCGCCTCGGGCAACTGGCGATGGATGGCCTGGACGGTGTCGATCGTATAGGAGATGCCGTCCCGCTGCAGCTCGATGTCCGAGGCGGCGAAGGCGGAATGGTCGCGGATGGCCAGGCGGATGAGGCGCATACGCTCGCCGCCCGGCAGCAGGTCCCGGTCGCTTTTATGCGGCGGCTGGCGCGTGGGGATGAACAGCACGCGGTCGAGCGCCAGCGTCTCGCGGGCGGTCTCCGCCAGCAGCAGGTGCCCGAGATGGATCGGATTAAAGGTTCCGCCGAACAGGCCGAGCTTCATCGGTCACTGCCGCAGCTGGCCGCTGCCCTGCACGACATACTTGTACGTCGTCAGCTCTTCGAGCCCCATCGGTCCGCGGGCATGGAGCCGGTCGGTGCTGATTCCGATCTCCGCCCCCAAGCCGAACTGGAATCCGTCCGTGAAGCGCGTGGAGGCGTTCACGTAGACCGCCGCCGAGTCGACCGCCTGCACGAACTGCTGCGCGTGCGCGTCATCCGCCGTCACGATGGCATCGGAATGCGACGAGCCGTAGCGGCGGATGTGCTCGACCGCTTCGTCCAGCGAGCGGACCACCCGGACGGAGAGGATGAGATCCAGATACTCCGTGGACCAGTCGTCCTCCGTCGCCGCGGTGAGGCCCGGCACGATCTGGCGCGTGCGTTCATCGCCGCGGACCTCCACCTTGGCCTCCTGGAGGCGCGTGATGACCGCCGGCAGAAATGTCGCCGCGACGCGCTCATGGACGAGGAGCGTTTCCATCGCATTGCAGGTGGCCGGCCGCTGGCACTTCGCGTTGAGCGTAATGCGCTCGGCCATCCCCAAATCCGCCGCCTCGTCGACATAGACGTGGCAGACGCCCTTGGCATGCTTGATGACCGGGATCTTGGACGTCTCGGCGATCTTGCGAATCAGCGCTTCCCCGCCCCGGGGAATGATGACATCGATGAGGTCGTGCAGCTGGAGCATCGCCTCGACTCCGGCCCGGTCGGCGGTCGGCAGCGTGCTGACGGCGGCCTCCGGCAAGCCGGCAGACCGCAGGGCTGTCCGCAGCGCGTCGGTGATGGCGCGGTTGGAGCCGAATGACTCCGCCCCGCCGCGCAGGACGACGGTGTTGCCGCTTTTGAGGCACAGCGCCGCACAGTCGCTCGTCACGTTGGGCCGGGACTCATAGATGATGCCGATGACGCCGAGCGGGACGCGCACCTTGCGGATCTCAAGGCCGTTGGGCTGGCGCCAGGACCGGATGATTTGCCCGATCGGATCCGGCAGCTCCACCACCGCCGTGATGGACTGGATCATCTCCTCCACGCGCGTGTCAGTGAGCGCCAGCCGGTCCACGAGCGCTCCCGGCAGGCCGTCGGCTTTCGCGCGAGCCACATCCTGGACGTTGGCGGCGAGGATGGCCCTGCGCGCCTGGGACAGCTCGCGGGCCATGGCGCGCAGGGCGTCGTTCTTCTGCTGGGTCGAGGCGCGTGCCACCGCCGGAGCCGCTGCCCGGGCCTGCCGGACGACGTCCGCGACGGATGCGGGAACGCCGGATGGGGTCGGCATCAGTGACGCCACTCCTTGGCCAGCACGAGGCAGTCCCGATGGATCACTTCCCGCGAGCCGGACTGGCCGAGCGCTCTCGCGGCCGCCACGCTACTGAGCCCGCGCACCCGCAGCAATTCCGACGCGGAGAGGTTGGTGACGCCGCGCGCCACCTCGATGCCATCACCCGTGACGATGGACACGAACGCCCTTGCCTCAAACCGGCCCTGCACCTCTCGCACGCCGGAGGCGAGCAGGCTCTTGCCTTTGGCAGTCAGCGCATCCGCCGCGCCGTCATCGATGATAATGGTCCCCTTCGTCTGGCGCAAGGCGAAGGCGATCCACCATTTCCTGGACGTCAACCGGTTGCGGGGCGGCACGAAGAGGGTCCCTAGCGACTGTCCGGCCAGCAGATCCGTCAGCACCGAGGGCCGCGTGCCGTTAGCCAGCACCATGGGAATGCCGCTGTGGCCGGCGATGCGGGCGGCTTCCAGCTTCGAGGCCATGCCGCCTTTCGTCGTCTGCCGGCGCGCGCGGTCGGCCACCGCTCCCTGCAGCTGCTGCAGCGATTCGACGCGCTCCAGCGGCTTGCCGTTCTGCAGAAACCCATCCACGTCGGAGAGAATGACCAGCAGCTGTGCATCGACGGCGGCGGCCACGAGGGCCGCGAGCCGGTCATTGTCGCCGAAGGTGATTTCATCGACGGAGACCGTATCGTTCTCGTTGACGATCGGCACCACGCGCCGGTGCAGCAGGGTGAGCAGCGTCTGCTTGGCGTTGCGGTACCGCAGGCGGTTGGAGAGGTCGTCCTGTGTCAGCAGCACCTGCGCGGTCATGAGGCCCCGCGCGCTGAACGCCGCCGTGTAGAGGTGCATGAGCTCGCTCTGTCCGATGGCCGCGCACGCCTGCAGCTGGGCGAGCGCCTTCGGCCGCTGCGTGAGGCCCAGTTTGGCCATCCCGCAGGCAATCGCTCCCGACGAGACGATGATGAGCTGCCTCGACGCCGCGGCCTGTCCCACCTGCTGGGCCAGTGCTTCGAGGCGCTCGGACAGCAGCCGGCCGGTCGCATCGGTCAGCACGCTGCTGCCAACCTTGACGACCAGCCGTTGCACCAACGCGCGCGGAGTCGTGTCAGTCATCGGTGTCAGATGCCGTTGCTTCAGCCAGCCCCTGTTTGGCCTCCTGCAGCTGGTGCCAGACGGCCTCCAGCAGTTCGGGTACGCCCTCACCGGTGGCCGCCGAGACCTCGTAGACGGGCTGCCCCATCGCCCGCCGCAAGGCGGTCAGGTGTTCCCGCGCCTGCGGCAGATCCAGTTTGTTGGCCACGACCAGCTGCGGCTTCTTGCTGAGCGTCCGGCTGTAGGCCGCCAGTTCCGCGTTGACCTGGCGGCACGCGTCCACCGGATCGCGGCCGTCCACCGCCGCCGCGTCCACCAGATGCAGCAGCACGCGCGTCCGCTCGATATGGCGCAGGAACTGGATGCCGAGCCCCTTGCCTGCATGAGCGCCTTCAATGAGGCCGGGGATATCGCACGCCACGAACGCCCCCCGTCCCTTCACCTCCACGACGCCGAGCACCGGATACCGCGTGGTGAACGGATAGGCGCCGATCTTGGGGCGCGCCGTCGAGATGCGCGCCAGCAGGGACGATTTGCCGGCATTCGGGCAGCCGATGATACCGACATCGGCGATGAGTTTCAATTCCAGAATGACCCGCCGCTGCTCGCCGGCCGTGCCCGGGGTGGCGTCCAGCGTCCTCGGCCGCACGGGCGGCGAATGCTTCCGCTTCCGCCGGGCTCCTTGGGCCGACGCCACGCGCGCGGCGTTGCCCATCCCGCCCCGTCCGCCCTTGGCCACCACGACCCGCTGCTCGGGCCGGGTCAGGTCCTGCAGCACGGCGTCCGTCCCCGCCTCCCGCAGGAGGGTGCCCACCGGCACGCGGATCACCAAGTCCTCGCCGCGCTTGCCCGATTTTTGATTGCCGCCGCCGTGGCGACCGGCATCGGCTTTGAATTCGTGGCGGAAGTGGAAATCCAGGAGGGTCGCGATGTTGGGGTCGGCGATGAGGATAACGTCGCCGCCGTCGCCGCCGTCGCCGCCGTCAGCCGAGGGGTAGCGGGTGTAGGGAGGCTGCGCGAAGGCGGTGCACCCGCGACCGCCGTCTCCGGCCTTGACCGACACTTCGGCGTGATCGACAAACCACATGGGGGGCTCAGACGGGTGAAGGGACTCATCCGCTCGCGGACGAGCCGCGGGCGCCGACGCCCGTTACGCCTTGGCGGTGCGAGCTTCGGCGGGTTCGATGCTGATGATGCGGGGCTTCGGAAATCGGACGATGCCGGAGCGCTTGGCAAAGAGCGTCCAATCGCTCCCAGTGCCGACGTACCAGCCGGCCTTGAAGATGGTGCCCCGCTGGCGGATGAGAATGGTGCCGGCGGACACCCACTCGCCCTCGTACCGCTTGATCCCCAGCCGCTTGCCACAACTATCGCGGCCATTCTTGGTTGATCCGGCACCAGCTTTATGCGCCATGGCGGGGTGACTCCTTCGTCTGTGCGGGTTTCGGCCGTCTGGCCTGCGGCTTGGCGGCTGCGGGCGAGGCGGTGGCCTTCTTCGGACGCGCCGCGGGCGCGTGAGCCGCCGGAGCGGCTGCGGCGGCGGCACGGCGGGGCGCTGCACCCGGCCACTGGATATCCTTGACGAGGAGCTGGGTTAAGGGCTGCCGATGTCCGACCGTCTTGCGCCAGTTCTCCCGGCGGCGGAAATGGTAGGAAATCTCTTTCGGGCCGAGCCGGTGGGCGACCACCTCGCAGATGACGCGGCTGCCGTCCAGATACGGCCGGCCGATCTGCACCTGGTCGCCGTTGGCGGCCAGCAGCACCCGGTCCACGGCATGCTGGGCGCCGACTTCGGCGGCGATCCGGTTGATCTCCAGCCGCGTGCCCGGCTCCACCTTCCATTGGCGGCCGCCGAGCTCAATGATGGCATACATCGCGGGCATCCTGTTGTCCCCTACTGGGCATAACGGCCCGGCATCCGCCCGGGCCGTGACGACCCTTGCACGAGAGACTCTAGCATAGCGGAGATCGGCCGTCCGGTCAATCTCCGCCGTTAGGCCACGTTCACCTTGATCTGCTCGAAGTGCAGGCTGGGATCGGACAGCACCAGAATCTTGGAATGCGTCTGGGTCTCCAGCACGCTGAGGCTGGGGCGGTCTTCCTGCAGCAGCCGGACCGCCACCTGCGGGTGGACCAAGAGCTCCAACGTCTTGTCGCGCGTATGCTGCAGCGCCCGCTTGGCTTGGCGGATCGCTTCGATGGCCATCGTCACGACCGACTTGACGGTGCCGCGGCCGCTGCAGTAGGGGCAGGCCTGATAGCTGACGGTCTCGATGGGCCGGCGCATCCGCTGCCGCGTGAGCTCCGCCACACAGATTTCCGAGAAGGAGATGAGGTTGGTCTTCGACCGGTCCAGCGCCAGCGCGTCTTCCAGCACTTTGACGAGCTCGCGCCGGTGGGCCGGAATGTCGAGGTCGATGAAGTCGATGACCACGATGCCGCCGATATCGCGCAGGCGCAGCTGCCGGGCCACTTCGACGGCGGCTTCCTTATCGACCTGGAATGCGGTCTCTTCGAGGTTGCGCCGGCCGGTGAACTTCGCCGTGTTGACGTCGATGGCCACCATGCTCTCCGTCGGCTCGACGATGATCGAGCCGCCCGAGGGCAGCTGGACGCGCTTGTCGAAGATCGCCGCGATCTGGTCCTCGATCCCCTCGGCCTCGAACAGCGGCTCTTCGCCGCGGTAGAGGTCCAGCCGGACTTTGACCCCCGGCATCAGCACTTGGAGGAAGCGCCGCAGCCGGTGGAACGTGTCCTTCGAATCGACGACGACCCGGGTCTCCTCCGAGAAGCTGTCCCGGATGACGCGCTGGGCCAGCTCATACTCCTGATAGAGGCACGCCGGAGCCTTGGTGCGGGTGGCGCGCCGCTTCACGTCCTGGTAGATGTGCGAGAGGTAGCGCACGTCGCGCACGAACTCTTTCTCGCCCTTGCCGATGCCGGCCGTCCGGATGATGAGCCCGGCTTCCTGGGAAAATCGCAGCTTCGAGAGGATCTCCCGCAGGCGGCTGCGCTCCTGCGGGTCCTCGATGCGCTTCGAGATCCCCATGCGGGAGTCGTTGCACATGAGGACCATGTACCGGCCGGGCAGGCTCAGGTGGGTGGTCAGGCGGGCCCCTTTGGTGCCGAAGGGCTCCTTCACGACTTGGACCAGAATCTCCTGATGGACTTTGACGACGTCCTCAATCCGCGAGCGCCGGTGCTGCGGAGGAGGCGGGGGGCGTCGCTCCGCGTTCCCCTCCCCCTCCAAGTCGGCGTCCTCCTCCGGCTTGGGCTCGACGATGTCCGCCACGTAGAGGAAGCCGTTCTTGCCCAACCCGATGTCGACGAACGCCGCCCCGATGCCCGGGACGACGGACGTGATGCGGCCTTTGTAGACGCTGCCGACCATGCGGGTGTCGGAGGCGCGCTCGACATAGAACTCCTCGAGCCGCTTCTCCTCCATCACCGCCACCCGCGTTTCCTGGGCGTCGGCGCTGATGAGAATTTGCCGAACTTTCGCCATACGGAATCCTTCTGCTGCTCGTGCCGGCGCGCGGAAGGTTCCGGCAGCCGGGAGGATCGAAGTCACTTATTATACAGAGATTTGGGGAGAGTGTCTTGCTTGGTAAGCCCGAAGGCCGCCACCCCGGCCGCTGTACCGGCCATCGCCAGGGCCGCCCAGAGCGGCAGGACCGCCCGCGGAGCCTGAGCCAGCGGCCCCGACTCCTCCTGCCGGTACAACACCGCCACGTCGTCTTCGCCCACCCGCCTGAGGCGATACGCGCGCAGCTGCTCTTCCGTGGCGAAACCCGGGGCCTGGGCGAGCCGGAACCAGACGATGAGATGGGCGGCCCGGATCGGGTCGAATCGCACCGGGGCTTGCACCTCGTTCAGCATGGCCGAGGACATGGGCCGATTGGCCAGGGCTGCGACCAGCCCCAGCACATACGGAGCGTTCGACCAGAGAATCTCCCTGGGCTGCGTCTGCCTGACGACAGCCTGAACCAGCCGCTCGATCTGCGGCACATAGAAGGAGGTCTCGGTGGGTTTCGCAGCAACCGATGGGCTGTTCAGCAAATGCCAGACCGCGGCATCCGGCCACCGCCACACCCATTGCCGGCCGGTGTGCTGCAGCGTGGGAGACAGCCACAGCAGGAAGCCGGCGGCTGCCACGGCGAGCGTGTGCCGCGTTCCCTCCGGCGTCGCACGCCACCGCGGAGTCAGCCACGCTGCGGCGGCGACCCAGCGCCCCGCCGCCTCCAGTCCGACGCCGGCCAAGATGCACACGCTCAGCATGCCTTCTCCGCTGAGCCAGCGGTATTGGTGCTGGAACGCCAGCAGCCCGAACGCCGCCCAGCACGCCAGCGGCCAGCTTGCCGCTCCCCTAGCCCGCCAGCTCCGCCAGAGGCCGAGCAGCGCCACGGCATAGACGAACAGGCTCAGCTCCACCGTCTCGTTCTCGTATCGCGGAAACGCCACCAGCAGCGCCCGGTGCACCCAGAGATGCGCCAGCCACGGCACGCCGAGCAACAGGCCCCAGGCGCTGCGCTGCAAGGTGGCGCGAACCGGCGGATGCAACAGGCCGCCGATCCCCAGCGCGAGCACGGCGATCCAGGGCAGCCCCAAGTGGGTATACCACAAGAGCCCCAACAGCATGGCCGCCGTCAGGGGCTGCCCGCGCTCCACGGCGACCAGCAGCCACAGCAGCTCGATGAGCCCGAGCGTGGCCGCCAGCGTGATGGCGCTGTGGAGGTGGAAGGCAAAGGGGGTGAGCGCTGCCAGCAACGCAGCCAGTGCCGTTGTGGGTGAAAGAAGACGGCGGACCGCGGCCCAGAGGCTCAGCAAGAGCAGCGGCGGCAGGACGGCGCTGACCAGCCGAATGGTCGCCAGCGGCGGGCAGCTGGCGGTGAGCAAGGCGGCGAGGACCAAGTGCAGCACCGGCGGGTAGAGATGCGGCCGGCCGACCGGCGCGTATTGCCACCATTCATACGCAATCGGCCCGCCGGCGGCGGCCATCTGCCGGCCGACAAATAGATGGTAGTACGGGTCGAGCACGAGCGGAAACGTCGGCCAGCGCGCCAGCCAGAGGGCGGCGAAGGCGCCGAGGGCGAGCCAGGCAAGCCGGTCGGCCAGCCGAGTCGCGGTCACGCGGCACCGGCCCGTTGCTGCAGCAGGGCGAGCATCACCAGGGCGGCGGTTTCCGAGCGCAGCGTCAGCCGGCCGAGGCTGACCGGTTCAGCCCCCTGCGCCATCGCCGCCGCCACCTCCTCCGGTGAAAAATCCCCCTCCGGCCCGATGAGGACGGCCACGGGAGCCGATGGATCCAGGCTCTCTACGACCTGTACAGCCGGACGCCCCGGCCATGCGAGCGTCGGCAGCAGCAGCTGCTGGCCGGCCAGCTGAGCAACCGCCTCGTCCAGGTGCTGCGGCGGGTCCAGCTGCGGGAGGCGGCAGCGGCCGCACTGCTCGCAGGCGGCAACCAGTAAACGGCGCCAGCGCTGCAGCCGGGCGGCGGCCGGATCGTGCGGGAGGCGAACGGTCGTGCGGGAGGTCACCAGCGGCAGGATGCGGTCCACACCCAATTCCGTCGCCTTCTCCAAGACCCACTCAAACCGCTCCGGACGGATGAGCGCGTGCGCGAGGAGGACCGGCCGCGCAGGAGCCGGCTCCTGCCGGTCGCGCTCGACCGAGACGATGAGCTCGCGGGCGTTGGCCTCGCGCACCGTGCCGAGGTAGCCTCGCCCGGCCCCGTCGAAACACTCCACCGGCTCGCCGGCTCTCAGCCGCAGGACGCGGCGCAGATGATGCAGCGTCCCGGCCTCGGTGATCCGGATGGTCGAACCGCTGACGGCGTCAGGCGGAATGAGGATGCGGGGCATGAAAAGTGAGGGACGTTTCCGCCCTCGGATTCACGACGGCAGAAACGTCCCTCGAGGATGAATAAAGACTGGTGGAGCAGAGGGGGATCGAACCCCTGGCCTCGACAGTGCGATTGTCGCGCTCTCCCAGCTGAGCTACTGCCCCGGACGCCGAGCGATGAACGCGGAGGTATTCTGGCACGAAACCTCGGGACCGTCAAATCCCCGCGTTCCCGCCCAGCGACGGAGCACACTCCTGCGACAGCGCGATCAGCCTGAGCTAGGGCGTCGGGCCAGCGTCACCGCAGCCCGACCCCTCGCGTCTCCGCTCTTGGATCGACGCTCACCAGCTCAACACCGGACAGCCGGCTTACCGGCTGTCCCTGCCGCTGACGAACTTACGGACAGGCCCCAGGCGCTCCCAGTGGCACAAAGGTTCCGCACAGAGCACCAGTGTCATGGCGGATCCCAACCGTCTGGTTGACGTATGTGCCACCACTTCTCTTAAACGACGAGCTGGCAACCGTCAGAGTCGGCGGCAGAGTCCACAACGATGATACCGCCGGCATCTCCGCATCCAAGTCGGTAAGCAACGCCGTGTACACATTCGTCGGCGACTGCGCCTTGTAGCGATTCTCTGCAGACCGAATGGCTCCCGCCAGCTGCAGCGCTTCGCTTGCGCGCGCTCTCTCCGATGCCCGGATGTACTGCGGCAACGCAATGGCGGCCAAAATCGCGATGATGATGACCACCATCAACAGCTCGAGCAGGGTAAACCCCTGCAATCCCTGTGTCCGCTTCATCTTTTGCCTCACCTCCTTTTCTGCTTGTGTCGTTTCCGTTCCGCTTCCGTGCATGTGCTCCTCCCCTGTTACTTCCCGAACTGCATCCCGCTCCCGCCCGCCAAGTTGAAAATGGGCAGGAACATCGACACCACCAAGGTGCCAATGATGACGGCCATCACCACGATGGCAAACGGCTCGAAGAGAACGCTCAAGCGGTCGATGAACGTGTCGACCCGCTCTTCATAGTACTTGGCCACACGGGTCAGCATCTTGGCGAGCTCGCCGATCTCTTCGCCGACGCGGATCATCTGCACCATCATCGGCGGGAACAGGCCGCTGAGCCCCATCGGATCGGCCATCGATTTCCCTTCCCGGACCGCCTCGCGGACCTCGCCGATCGCCTTGGCGTAGACGAGGTTGGACGCACTGCGCTCGATGATCTCCAGGCTTGTGAGAATGGGTACCCCGCTGGCGAGCAGGGTCGAGAGCCCCTGCGCGAAGTAGGTCAACTGCAACTGGATGAAGAGCTGCTTGAAGACCGGCAGTTTCAGCAGCGTCCGGTCGCGCAACCAGCGGCCCTGCTCGGTGCGCAGAAAATGCTTCACGACCCAGCCGACCACGACCAGGCCGAAGATGACCACGATCGTGTAGTGCCGGGCGGCGTCGCTGATGGCGATCGTGATCCGGGTCAGCAGCGGCATCGGGATGTTCATCTGGGCGAAGATGCCGCTGAAAATGGGGATGATCTTGAGGACGAAGAACATGAGGACGAGCACGGCGGCCGCGATGAGCACGAGGGGATAGGTCAGCGCCGTGGCGGCCTTGCTGCGCAGGTTCCGCATGGATTCCAGGTAGCTGGCGATCTGGTTCAGCGACTGGCCCAAAGTGCCGCTCGCTTCTCCGGTCTCCACCAGACTCACCCACAGGTTCGAAAAAATGGCCGGATGCTTGGCCACCGCCTTGGCGAATTTGCTGCCGGATTCCACATCGTGCCGCATCTGCTCGATGGCGGCCAGCAGGGCGCGACTTTCCGCCTGCAGCGACACCACCTCCAGGCTCCGGAGGAGGGGCACGCCCGCGTCAATCAGGGTCGCCAGCTGCTGGCAGAAATGGACTTGGTCATCGAGCGAGGCGCGGCCGTGCAGTGAGCGCATCGCCCGCATCTTCGGCCGGGCCGTCAGGTCCTGAGCTTCCTTGCGGGCGAGCGAGGTCACGATCAGACCGCGATTCTGCAGGACGGACAGGACGTCCTCTTCCCCGGCCGCTTCGAGCTGGCCGGATTGGATCACCCCGCCGCGGTCGCGGGCGACGTAGACATAGGCCGGCATCAGCGCGCCGCCTCCAGCAGGACGACGCTGCTCAGCTCTTCCAGGCTCGTCAGCCCCTGCTGGGCCTTCTGCAGTCCGGCCTGCCAGAGGGTCACCATGCCGGAGGCGACGGCCGCGTCCTTCAGCTCGTTGGTCGCGGCGTTCTTGGCGACCAGGTCCTGCAGCATGCGGTTCATGACGATGATTTCATAGATCCCGACCCGGCCGTGGTAGCCCGTATTGCTGCACTGCTCGCAGCCCTTGGGGCGGTAGAGGAGCTCCTCGGTGATATGGAACTGCTCCCGCACGGCGGCCAGGGGCTCATACGCCTCGCGGCAATGCTGGCACAGCCGCCGCAGGAGACGCTGGGCCACCACGAGTGAGAGCGTGGCCGACACCAGGTACGGCGCCAGGCCGATGTTGATGAGGCGAGTGACCGCCGAGGGCGCGTCGTTGGTGTGCACGGTGCTGAAGACCAGGTGGCCGGTCAGCGAGGACTGGACGCAAATCTCCGCCGTCTCAAGGTCGCGCACCTCGCCCACCATGATGATGTCTGGGTCCTGGCGCAGGAACGCGCGCAGGCCGCGGGCGAAGGTCAGGCCGATCCCGGGCTTGATCTGCATCTGGTTCACCCCGGTCAGGCGGTATTCGACCGGGTCCTCGATGGTCAGGATGTTCTTCGTCGGGGACTTGATCTCGTTGAGGGCCGCATAGAGGGTCGTCGTCTTCCCGGAGCCGGTCGGCCCCGAGATCAAGATGAGGCCATAGGGATCATGGATGGACTTGCGGAAATTCTCCAAGTCCTTCGGATCGAACCCGAGCTGCTTGAGGTCCAGCAGCTCCGGAGTTTTCTTCAGGATCCGGATGACGATCTTTTCGCCGTAAATCGTCGGGATGGAGGACACGCGGAAGTCGATGGTCTGCCCCTCCATCGCCATCGAGAACCCGCCGTCCTGCGGCAGGCGCTTCTCGGCGATGTCCAGCTTGCTGAGAATCTTGATGCGGGAGATGATGGCCGGATGGAGCTGCTTCGCCGGCGGGGTGATTTCGTAGAGCACGCCGTCGATGCGGTAGCGCAGGACCAGCGTGTTGAGGAACGGCTCCACATGGATGTCGCTCGCGCGCTCCCTGATCGCCTGCCGGATGATGAGGTCCACCAGGCGGATGACCGGCGCTTCCTGGGCGGCTTCCTTCAGCCGGTCGAGGTCGACCATCTCCTCGGTGGGCGCGTTGTTGTCATCGGTGGCGAGATGGTACGACTCGGCGACGGCGTCCTTCAGCATGGACTCGTCGCCGCCGTAGAAGACGTCGATCGCCTGCTCCAGGTCGGTCTTCGGGCTGACGACCGGATTGATCTCGCAGCCGGTCAGCCGGCTGAGGCTGTCCATCATGATGAGGTCCAGCGGATTGACGCAGGCGACGGTCAGCGCGTTCTGCTGCCGGGACAGCGGGAGGATGCAGTGCTGGCGGGCGAAGTCCCTCGGCACGAGCGCCTCGAGGCCTTCGCCTTTGGTGGGCTTCAGCATGCCGGAGGCGCGCGTCGCATAGGGGATGTTCAGCTGCTTGCTCAACGCGGAGACGATGTCCAGCTCGCTGGCCAGCCCCAGCTCCGCGAGAATCTCGCCGAGCCGCTTGCTGGTCCCGCGCTGAATCTGCAGCGCCTTCTGGAGGTTCTCCTGGGTAATCAACCCCATCGTGACGAGGAGGTCCCCCAGCTTTTCACCCCGTTTCAGCATCGGCATGGCTCGCTCCATCCGGCGCGAATCTTTTCGGCCGGTTTACAGCCCCTGCGGCTGCTCCAAATGATTCAAGGTCTGCTCGATCTTCTCCTGGCGGCTGTTGCCCAGCCCCTGCTCCCGTACGGGATACGGGGCCGCACCGGCCGCGGCGACCTGGGTGGGCGCATCTTTCAGCACGGTCGGCGTAATGAAGACAATCAACTCGCTCGCCGAGTCATTGATTTCCTTGTCCTTGAAGGCCTCCCCCACGAAGGGAATGCCTGAGAGGATCGGTACCTTCCGCAGCACGTGCTGATCGCTGCGGTCGATGAGCCCGCCGACCACCAGCGTGTCGCCGCTTTTGATGCGCACCAGCGTGCGGGAGCTGCGGGTCTTCGGGTCGCGCGGTGTGGCCTGCCCGGACGGCGGGCTGATCTTCGATTCGATGGTCTTGGTCACCGAGGGCTCGACCAGCATGGTGATGTAGCTGTTGTCGTTGACCTGCGGTGTGACGACGAGCAGGACGCCGGTCGTGGTCCGCTCCGGCTCCGAGGTCTGCGTGCCGGTTCCCGTCTGGCTGGACGTGGTGAACCCGATCGCCTCATCCGCCGTCATGCGGATCAACGCGCTCTCGTTATCCAGCGTCAACACCTTCGGCCGCGCGAGGATCTTGGAGTCCGTGTCTTTCTCCAGGGCTTGCAGGACCCCGGTGAAGGACGTGGCGTTGAGCGTCGCGGTGGAGAACGGGGTGGGACCGGTCGGCTGCATCGAGTCCGGCAGGATGCCGAACGGGAAGCGCGTCGTCCGGGAGCCGGGAGTAAAGGAGAGGAGGTTACCCGATGCTCCCGTCCCCCACTCGACCCCAAGGTCCTTCAGCTTCGACAGCGTCGTCTCAATCAGCTCGGCGTCCACCAGCACCTGCGGCGTGCGGACGTCCAGCACGGCCAGCACCGCCTCAATCTTGGGGAAGTTGTCCGCGACGTCGGTGATGATGAGGCTGTTGGTGCGGGGGTCGACCGTCACCTTGCCGTTCTCGGTCAGCATCTCCTTGATGATGACGTCCACCCCGACATCCGTGGACGCTCCGCCCAGGGCAGGACTGCTCGAGGTGGACCCGCTGCTCGAGCCGCTGCTGGAACTCGAGTCGCTACCGGCCTCGGTGGCGGTTTCGAACGGGGTCCGGGAGCCGAAGGCGGTCGCGGCTTTGGCCAGCACCGAGGTCGACACGCGGGCGTAGCGCACGCGGTAGATTTTCGTGATCGTCGGCACCGCTTCGACCTGGGCCACCACTTTCTTCTTCACGACGTAGATGTCGCTACCCGGCAGCCGCTCATAGACCAGGCTGCCGGCCCGCAGGATCTGGTCCAAGGCATCGATGACCGCCACGTCCTGCAGGTAGAGCGTGATCTTCTGCCCGCTGACATCCTGGCCGGCGATGAGGTTGATGCCGGTCTGCTGGGAGAAGGCCTTGAGGACGTCCTTGAGGTCGGCGTCCTTGAAGTCCATGGAGACCTTGGTCGGAGCCGGCTCGGTGGCGTCGTCCGCCGGCGCGCCGGCGGGCTGGGACGCCGCGGTTTCCGCCTGTGCCAAGGCTTCGTCCATCGGTGAAGACGCCTGGTCCGCTGCCGGGGTCGCCTCTTCGGCGGACGCGCTGCAGGCCAGTGCCACGAGCAGGCTGAGGCCGATCCCCCACCGCGCCATCCCTCCCGTCATCCCCATCCTCCTCATGGCCATGCCGTCGTGTGGTCGGGCGCCATCGCGGCGGCCGCCGTCGTCAAGGAAAACGTGGAGCCGGCGAACGAGATTTGGATGCCGCTGTGATCAATGGCCACGATCCGCGCGCCCCCGATCATATCGCCGATCTCGTAGAGCTTGCCGCCGATCAAGGCCTGAGGACGCGAGCCGCCCCAGATCACCCCTTCCACGTTGACCTCTGGAGGTCTGGGAGGTAGCGGCGGAGCCGCCTGCTCGGCCATACCGCCAGGCCCGCCTGCCGCGCTCATCGCGGCCGGCTCCGGCTTGGGGAGCAGGCTCGTCATGGGATCGCGGGAGCTGGCAGCGTTATACGACACGGTGTCCACGGGCGCGGGTTTGTCGTTCGCCGACTGCGTCAACTGACGCTCCACCACGTCGATCTGCTGATGAAACCGATCGATGGCCGCCGGGAGGCCAGCGGAGAGCGTTTGATCAACTGGTGCCGGCGCGACGGCGGCCGCCGGATGCGGCCGCAGGCTGCTCAGCGAACGGTACACCGCGCCCATGAAGACCACTAAGAGCGCGAACACCACGACTTTCTGGGCGGCGGCTTTCTTCGCGGCATCCATTAGGGCGTCCTCGTCTTCGCGCCGGCCGCGGCGTTCGAGGCGATGAGCGGCGGCACGTACAAGGTGGTGATGACCACGTGAATCTGGCTGCTGCCGTCTCCCAGCGCCACGACATCAAGGTCTTCGACCTTGAGGAACATGGGAGAGCTCTCAATTGCGCCGAGGAACGTGCCGAGCCGATGGTAGGAGCTGATGAACTGGAGGCTGACGGCCAATCGCGTGAAATCGTTGAAGGGGGCGGGGTTCTCCGGCTGGATCGAGGTGAGCTCAATACCGCTGTCCTGCGCGAGGCGGCTCACTTCGTTCATGAGCGCCTCCGGTTCCGGCACCTGCGGAAGCCGCCGTCTCAACCGCTCGATCGCCTCGAGCGAGTCCGCCAGTTGAGCGCGCACGTCCTGCGTCTGCTGTTCGTGCACCTGCTGGTCCTGCAAGGTCTGCAGATCTCGTTCAGCCCGCATGTAGACGTTATGGTAGCCCACCAGGGAGCTTAGCGCAACAATAATTGCGCCAGAGAGTAAGGAAGGTTTCATCAGAAGGCTCTCCGCTCCGCATCAGAGTTCAGCTGAAACTTCCAATAGGTATGCTGCTGCGTCTCATCCTTCGTCTGGGTCACCCCGCCGATCTGGGCCACGGCAAACCCCTGGAAGACGGCCGGGTTCTGTTTGATCCGCTGGGCAAAGGTGCTGATCGCGGCCAGCTCGCCGCCGGAGCCCGACAGATAGCATGCGCCCTGCAGGACAAGCGACGGCCGGCTGTTGCCGGTCGCCGGCACCGGGTGGTCTTGATACACGAACCCTTCCAGCCAGATACCGTCCGGCAGCGTCTTGGTCAATCCTTCGAGCTTCTTCGTGACCGACACCCGCTGCTGGATGATGTTCCGCAGCAGCGCCAGACGCTGAGCGGCCTGATCCCGCAGCGGCTCTAGCTCATCAATGGGCCGGCCCTTCAGCTGCCAGCCGACGTCCGGCAGCGCGGCCACCGCGCGGTGCATCCGCTGCCGCGCCGTCTCGACCCGCTCGTGGGAGAAGACCATGAAGACGCCCACCAGGACGGCGGCCACCGCCGCCTGCCAGGTCGCGGGCCGGGCCATGCCCTTCACGAGCGGCACGAGGTCCGCTTCGGACAACGACAGCTTCATCGGCATGGCGGGCTTGGCGGACGCTTTGGCGCCGCTTTCGACGCCCAGAAAATCAAACGGGCCGCGCCGGGTCGTGCTGGCCGCGCTCAGCGCCGCCGCCCACTCGAGGCCGACAGATACTCCCGGGACGGTCACGGGTAGCCGGCCGAGCTCCACCGGACAGCCGAGCTCCGTCGCCCAGGCCGCCAGCGAGGGCCCGAGCTCGTCGGCATTGCCGAAGACGATGACGCGGCTGATGGCCGCCGAAGGCTGGGCGCGCTTGAAGAAATCCATGGACACGGACAGCTCGCTCAACAGCCGCTCCGTGCGCTGGCCGGGGGCGAGCGCTCCCTCCCCCTCGGCTCCGGGCTTCCAGCTGATGTCGCGCGAGAAATACGGCACTTGGTCCTGGGCGATCACGACGTGGGCGGCTTCCGCCTCGACCTCAATGACCGCCGTGAAGACCTGATCGGAGCCTTTCGGCGCCTTCGGAGCCAGCCGTGCCAAGGTCACCGGATGCGGCTCCAGGCAGAGCGGCTGGACACCGGCCGCGCTGAGCCACTGCTGGATGCGCCGCAGGCGATCCGTGCGGATGCCGAGGAACGCGACCTGCATCTGCCGGGCCTGCTTCTGCTCGACGATATGGAAGACCCACACGAGCTCGTCGACTTTAAATGGAATGTACTTGCGCACCTCGAACTGCACGGTGGTGCGCCATTCCGACTTGGGCAGCAGCGGCAGGGTGAAAAACCGCAACAGCACCTCTTCCGAGGGAATCGCCACCGGCACGCGCTTCGCCTTGATCTGCGCGCGCTCCAGGGCGGCCCGGATGGCCTGGGGCACGACGTCATCCGTCGTCCCCAATACGGGGACGCGGACGGTCTTCGCCGTCTGCGCGCCTTTTAAGCCGCGCACGACTTCGACGGCGTCAACCGCCTGCGTGCGAAGAACCAACGCTGTCATGGACCCCATCAGGACGCCTCGCTCCCTGCGTGCCTCGCGTTTACGGACTGTTACGCATCCTTACGTATTTTGCATACAAATTCGAGTATGCCTGACGCGCTTCTGCGGTGTCAAGGCGACCCCACCTTGACAGCCCCTTCCCGCCGTTCGGCAGGCGCCGCCGACCCCGCAGCTGGCGGCTGTCCAGCCGTCTGCTGCCCTTCCGGCGATTTCGGCACCTCGACCGCCAGCCGGTCAATGTCGGCCCGCACCGCCTGCACCTCCCAGGAGAAGGTCTGGGAGGGGTTCCGGCCATCAATGGCGCGGACTGTAAACTGGCCGTTCGTCACGGCGGAGGCCGCCAGCATTGACACGGGTTCTTCCGCCTCAAAGGTCGGCGTGAGCAGCACGGTCCGCTCCTCCTGCCGCGTCAGCGCCTCGAAATAGTTCGGCAGCTGCACAGTGGCGTGTCCCTTCACGAGCTGGCCTGCGCCCCTGTAGTAGACACCGGCTTCCGGTCCCTCGAGGGACGCGTGCACGAGATCGTGATGCGTGGGGTCCAGCGGGTGGTTGATTTTGAAGAGTTTCGCGCCGGTGACTGCCAAGCTGCCATTCACCGTCAACGCTCCTGGACGCAACGGCACCCCGATGATGACGTTGCCGTCATTGAAGATTTGCATCAAGCGGGTGCCTGCGGTGACGTAGCAGAAGGCCACGCTACCGGTGGCCACGCCTTTATGGACGAACGGAAAGTAGCTGTCGGAGCCACCGTCATACGCCATATCTTCGTTGAGATCGCCGAACCAGATGTTCCCTACGACGCCATCCTCGCTGCTGATGTGCAGCTTCGCCCCGGGAGTGGCGGTCCCGATGCCGACATTCCCGTTCCGATGGAGGACCAGGATGTTGCGCGCCGTTGGGATGTTGCTGTCATTCGCGCCGAGCTGGATGCGGTCGCTTGCCCCTCCCGGGTCCACCCGGCTGATGTAGTAGTTGCCCGCGCTTCCAAAGAGGATGCTCTGCGCCGGACCCTGGGTGGTGGGGACGCTGCCAGTGAGGGAGAGTTTGCCGTTATTGATCGTCAGCTTTTCGCCGGGAGCCGTCGTCCCGATGCCCACGTTGCCGCTGGCTTTATTGACCTGCAAGGCGTTCCAGCCTACGCCCGCACCGTTGGTCCAGAACCCGATGTTGCCGCCGTTCTCTCCGACAAACCCGCTATTGTCGCTGCCCAGCCAGATGCCCCCGTGGTTGTTGGCGTCCCCCGTTTGAATCCGGCCGTTGACGTGCAAATCAACCGTCGTATCCCCAGTGCCTACGATATCCAGTTGGGCGCTTGGCGTGGTCGTCCCGATGCCGACGCTGCCGGTCCGCTTGAACATCACCCGCGGCGTGCCGGATGGAGCACCCGTCACGTCATCCCACACGATCAACCCGTCATCCACGTTGCTATAGATGAGCTCCATCCGCCCGACTCCGGCCCGCTGCCAGACGATACCGCCACCGAGGTCGATGGGGGCCCCACCGCCTGGATGGTCCAGCTCGAGGAATGGCCGCCCGACGAACGCATTGGCTCCGGCCTGGCCGCTGGCGATGCGGATATGGCCGCCGGCGACATCCAGCTTGATGACCCCGGCCGGCGCGTAGAGCGGTGCCCCGCCTGGAGCCGCCGTCCCGATGCCGACGCTGCCGGTCTGGCTGATGATAAAGGGGCTCGTGTCGGGCACCGCGTCATCCACCTGGAACGCCGGGCCGGCCCCGGTCTGCTGGATGTAGAGGGCGGTGCCGGCGCCGTTATTCGTCACACGCAGCTCCTTGTAGACGCCGCGCGGCGAAGGGTAGTAGGTCGTCACCGTGACGTCTTCGGCGAAGGCCATCGGCGCTCCTGCCAACAGCGCTGCCGTCAGCATCACCTGCCCGAATCGTGTCATATCAGTCTCCTTGCGTCCGATATCAACGCCGCCGCGCCCATCCCTCACCCCTCATTTCCTGGAGATGCAGACGTGCGCATGCTCTGTTGTTGAAGGGATGCTGGCAACGCTCGCGGCCAGCAGACCCCCCACCTGGGGTACCGGATCCGGCTCCCAGACCGCCGCACCCCCGGGAAGCACGGTACAGGCCCCGGCATCATTGCCCGGCACACTGTTGCTATGGATAATGATCCCAACCTTCGTCACGGTTCCGCTCAGCCACTTCGCGTTTCCCCCGCTGGCGTCGTGCACGTAGACGTCGTTGGCTTCGATGTTCCCGCGTTGGCCCGGAGCGTCGTTCACCACCACCTTGCCGGACACGGTGAGGGCCCGAACATTCGCCGGGTCCGAGGTGGGACCGATGTTGATGTTGCCGTTGTTTCTAATCGTCATGAGCTGCGTCGCGGAGTTCTGATAGCAAAACGCCGTCGAGCCTGTCGGAAGGCCCTTGTGCACGAAGGGAAAGTAACTGTCGTTGCCGCCGTCATAGGCCATGTCCTCGTTGACATCGCCGAACCAGATGTTCCCCACCGCACCGGCTTCGCTCTTGATCTGCAACTTCGCGGTCGGATTGGCCGTGCCGATGCCGACATTCCCACTGGAGCGGGTGGGGGCGTTCAGGACCAGCGGCTTGCCGTCCAGGTAGGTGGGGGCGTAATCCGCCAGGCCGAGGTTGTAGCCGCCCAGCTGCGCCCAGCCATCGTTCGGGGTGCCCTCCACATAGCCGTAGACGCCGGTGCCCTCAAAGGCCCGGAACGCATCGGCTTCCACCGGGCCTTCCACATGGACTTTCGGGTTCGTCGCCGGCACGGTCGTGGTGCCGATCAACACCATCCCGTCCTCCTTAATGACAAACGGGCTGGGATCGCCGGCCTGATCATTGACCAGCAGGGCGGGAATTGTGCCGGTTTGCGTAATCTCCAGCGCGGCCGTCGAAGGGGCCAAACCGGCATCGTTGACGCGCAGCTCCTTGTAGACGCCGCGCGGCGAGGGGTAGTAGGTCGTCAGGGTGATGTCTTCGGCGAAGGCCGTCATCGTCGTCGACCACAACACAGCCACGCCTGCCAGGAGACCAAGCCGCCTCATGTGAGCGCTCCTCTCTATGAACAGCCCGGCGGTGCCGTCGGGGGGTTCGCCACGCCAGCCGGCGCCAATCCGGTCATCAGGTCGGTATACGCCCCGCCCCGGATAGTGACTTCGCTCGTGTAGGACTTCGTCGCGCCGGTTTTCGGATCCACCCAGGAGACGGTCACCAGGAGCACATTATTGTCCGCTCCGGCCGGGGCGATGGGCGGCTCGCCGCCGGGCGGCGCACCCGACTCGTTCTGATACTGGACCGCCAAGCCGCTCAGGTCGCGGAACATCGCCGCGAGCGCGCAGCCGGCTGCCGGATTGAAGTAGCGAATCTCGCCGGCCGGGCCGTTGAAGCGATACTGCTCCCACTGATAGCTGCCCGGCAGGTCATAGTTCACGCCAACACCGCCATTCGGGATGCGGAATCGAATATTGTCGGCGGCCACGAGCTCGATCCGGTCCGCCTGGGCCAAGGCGCGCGTCATGTGGGCGATGGCAAAGGCGGCTTCGGACTGCGGCACCGCATTCTGCCCGAGATCCTGCGTCATGCGCACCCGGGTGACGTCGACCTGCCCGAGCGCCAGGATGATGACGAGCGCGATAGACGAGGCGACCAAGAGCTCGGTCAGGGTGAGCCCCTGTTGATGGCGGCGCCGGAGGGTCATGGCGGTGGCGTCCAGGTGACGCGTGCCTGCACGACGACGCAGTCGCCCACCCCGGCGGTCCCATCACAGTCGCCCGTAATGCCGGGGGCCATCAGCGCCCCGTCGCGGGTGATCTGGTACTGCCGGGTGGTGGGCGGAACCGTGGGGGGCACGACGGGATCCGCCTGCCAGCCCGCCGGAAGCGTCGAGGGAGCGCAGGCCGCCGGGTCGAACCAGGCATCGTCGCAGGCCACACGGTTGCGGAAGCGCTCCGTCGTCTGCTGAGCGAGGTGCGCGGCTTCGGAATTCGTGGACGTCCGTCGGGAAATGTTCAGCGCCGTCACGAACGCAATCATCGTCCCCCCGGCCACCACGGCCGCGATGGCCGCGGCCATGATGATTTCAATCAGCGTGAACCCTCGCCGAGACATCAGCAGGTCGCCGGCGTGTTCCATCCAGCCGACATCACGAGGTTGCGGTTCTCATCGATCGTCGCCGTGCAGCCGGCGGATCGCCTGGCGGTCACCGTAAAGGTCGTGCCGCCCCCGCCGGTCACCACCGTGAACTGGACCGGGATGGAGGCGAGGTTCGGGTCATCCATGTAGATGGTGCGCCAATCCAGCGGAAGCCCCTCATTCACGTCGTAATAGAGGCCGTTGTTGGCAAAGGAGTACGCCCGCTCGCCGTTGTAGGCCGTCATCAGCAGATCCTGCGCTTCCCGCCGATATCCTGTTTCCACCGTCCGGCGGTAGTTGGGAAACGCCATGGCGGCCAGAATGCCGATGATAACCGCCGTCATCAGCACCTCGGTGAGAGTGAACCCCTCCTGGTTCCGGCGCCGCACGGCCATCAGTACACGACCCGCGCTTGCAGCTGGCGATCCGGACATGGCGGCCCTCCGCAGGCTACAAAGATGACGTCCACGCTCACACCCTCCCCAGCGGCAATCACCCCGTCGCCGTTCATGTCGTTGGGGACCACGAGATCGACATTACCGGGAGGCGAGCCCCACGCCGGAGTCGTCCACAGCCGCTCCATCGCCCACACCAAGCCGGCTTCGGCGGCATAGCTAGCCCGCAGCCGCTCCGGCCCGATCACGGTCGCGACCTGGGCCCGGCTGAGCGCCATCGTCAGCGCGGCGAAGGCGGCCACCGCGAAGATGGCCGCGGTTACAATAACGAGCCCCAGTGCCGCTCCCCGGTTATTCCGTCGCATCATGCGCCGATCCTCTCCAAAAATGAAAGACAGCCGTACCACCGTTTCGGTAGCTCGGCTGTCTCGACCCAGCACTGTTCGGCAGCTCGGCTGTCTGGCTGGAGACCCGCGGCTTTGCGCCCCCGCCTCACGACGGGTTTGCCTTTGTCGACAGTTTAGGTAGTTCCCTGTCCGTATCAATTGTCTCGTACATTTTAAAGTATAGCTGATGTCGTTTTCGAGCGTCAAGGCATGGACGACCCCGCTGACGGCCGGAGGCTCGCGGCGACCCACTGCTGGTATGGCCGGTGTGCGGCCGTCACGGGCAGCGCGACAATCTCCGGCACCTCATACGGGTGCAGCGAGCGGATGAGCGCCCGCAGCGGCTCAAACCCCCGGGTGGTCGTCTTGATGATGAGGAGGGCTTCCCGGGCGCGCTGCACCTTCCCCTGCCACCGGAACCACGACGTCACTCCAGGCAGCACGTTCACGCAGGCCGCCGCCCGGCGCGCGATCAGCGCCCGGGCCAGCCGGCGGGCCTGGCTGGGGCTGGGGCACGTCACCAACACCACGACGATGGGAGAGGCGCGTCGAGCCATCAAGAGTCTCCGCCGCCTCAGCGGCGCAACGTCACCCGCAGATCCTTGCCGTCTTCCCGGACGACGACATGCCCTTCACGGGCCAACCACCCCAAGCTCATGAGAGCCAGCGGCTGCGGACGGCTGATGCCGCCGACGACCTGCGAAAAGAACGATTCGCCGTGGCCGTCCAAGTAGTGCCAAATCTCCCCCGCCACGATGCCGATTTCTGTGATCATGCCGTCCGGAGCCTCCTATAACGCTATCGTTGCGGTGCGTGCCATTCGATTCCCCATGTCATGCCTACCGGTTGGTGGTGCGTGACGTGGCCCGTAAAATGGAGAGCCGCTCTCGGATGCTCTTCGCTTCCGGAATCGGCTCGGCGGCCAGCGTGTTGTAAATGATCACCGCCTCCGCCATCCGCCCTTCCCGCTCCAGCAGCTTGGCCAGCGCCAGCTGCCCCCGCACCCGCCAGGGCGGCTGCAGCACCGTGCCGTACCACTTCATCGCGAGGTCGATATCGCCGCCCTCTTCATAGCAGGAGGCCGTCCAATACGCAGCCTCTCCTCCCAACGACGGTAGCAGCCGCCGGGCCTCCTCATACCAGTGCACCGCGGTCGGACAGTCCTGGGCAGCACGGGCGGCGTCGCCGACGCGTTTCGCCACACGGGCCCGCTGGGCGCGCGGCAAACGCTCCGTCTCATAGAGCCGTTCGAACCGCTTGAGCCGTTCCCCCGGTGCGGCCTGTTCCGTGTCCAGATCCACGAGCAGGAGCTTGGCCTCAAACGCTTCCTCGGTGCCCGCGGCGTGCTCCGCCGCGTCCTGGGCGGCACGGGCCGCTTCGGCATCGTCTCCCTGGGCCAGCGCGAGGAGTGCCGCGTAATAGGCGGCTCGGCCGGCGACCGTGCGGCCGGCGCGCTGCTGACGCAGCGCGTCCAATTCGTTCTGTGCTAAGTCGTCGTGCCGGTCGCGCAGGTAGGCGATGACCAGCGCCAGACGCGCCTCGTCAGCCAGGCCGGAATCCGGTTCAGCGGTGACTTGCCGGAACAGGCGGACGGCCTCGTCGACCGCCCCCATCTGTAGATGCAAACGGCCCAGCTGGTACGCCGCATAGGCGGCGAGGGGCCCGGACGATGAGCGGGCCAAGGCCTGCTCATACCAGCGCCGCGCCTCCTCGGTATTGCCCAGGAACATCTGCACGTCACCGAGGCCGGCGAGCGCCCCTTGTTGGATCATGGGGTCATCGCCGTCTTTCGCCAGCGTGAAGACGGTCGTGGCCTGTGCGGTGTTGCCTTCGGCGAGCGAAATGGCCCCCAGCCGCAGTTGCACCTGGGCGCGGCAGAGCGCGGGCAGGTTCGGGCGCAGCAGCGCATGGAGCAGCTCGCGCGCCAGCGCGAACCGTTCTTGCCGTCGATAGGCGTCGGCGACCGCCAAGCCGCTGTCACAGGCCAGCGGGTGCGTGGGGGCGAGCGAGACGACCTGCTCAAACCGCGCCAGCCCCTGGTCGTCCTTCCCCGTCTGCACCAGACAGCTGCCCTGCGCGAACAGCGCCTCAATCTGATGCTCGCGCACGCCTTGCGTGAGATAGCGATCGAAGGCCGGGATCGCCTGCTCGCACTGTCCAGACCGATAGTACGCCCAGCCCACGCCGAACTGCGCCAACGGTCCCCACGGCGGACGATCGGAGGTCGCCAACGACTGCTGATACGCTTGAATCGCCTCGGTATACCGGTTGAGGCCGGTCAAGCTTTCACCGAGATAAAAGGCGGCCTGTGCCACGCTGTCGCGATGCTGGATCTTGGTCAGCAACGCCTGGAAAATCCCGACCGCCTGCGGGTACTCTCCGAGCCGGAGCTGGCAGAGCCCCTCGAACAGCCGCGCCTCCAGCCCCAGCGGGGCCTCCGGCTGCCGCTCCGCGACGACGTGGAAGTGGCGGCTCGCCGCATCGAACACCTGCTGCTGCAGGTAGACCAGCCCCAAGCCGAGCTGGGCCTGCACGGCCCACGTGGAGCTCGGATAGCGGTCCAACAGCTGCTGAAAGGCGAGCTTCGCCCGGGTCAGCTGCAGCGCGCGGCGGCTGATGTCGCCTTCCCAATACAGCACTTCGGGCCACGTCGCGTGTCCCGACGGCAACCGGCGCTTGAGCTGCTCGAGCTGGCCCAGCGCGTCCTGGGAGCGCTGGAGCCGATCCAGACTGAACACGAACCACAGCCAGACCTTGGGCGTCTCCGGACTATCCGGATGTTCCAGGAGAAAGGTTTGGGCGAGCGCGGCGACCTGTTCGAAGTTCTCTTGGATGAAGGCGCGCTGGACGGCCACGAACGCGGGGCTCGATTCCGCAGCGGCACCGGCCGGATGACCGGCCGCACCGAAGGCCAGGAACGCGAGGAGCACGGCGATGCGCCGTTGAGCTCGAGGATCAGTCATACGGCTTCACCGACGCCGCCCGGCCGGCATGGCTCCGGCCGTTGGGAGGGGTGGGGATCCGCCAGCCGGACGCCGGCCGCTGGAACGCCGGCCCCACCGCACCACGTGGACCGGCCAGCAGCGGCCGCAGATATCGTCCGGTCCAGGACCGCGGTTCGGCCGCGACCGCCTCGGGCGAACCGGACGCGACGAGCCGGCCGCCGGCTTCTCCGCCTTCCGGGCCCAAATCGACGAGGTAGTCTGCCGTCTTGAGGACCTCGAGGTTATGCTCGATAACGACCACGGTATTGCCGTACTCCACCAGCTGGTGCAACACGCGCAGCAGCTGCTCGATGTCCGCCAAGTGCAGGCCGGTCGTCGGCTCATCCAGCAGGTAGAGGGTGCGGCCGGTCGCCCGGCGCGAGAGCTCTTTGGCCAGCTTGATGCGCTGGGCCTCCCCGCCCGAGAGGGTCGTCGCGGACTGGCCCAGCTCCAAATAGCCCAGCCCGACGGCGTGAATCGTCTGCAGCTTCTGCGTGATGGCCGGCACCGGCCCGAACAGCTCCAGGGCATCCTCGACCGTCATCGACAGCACATCGGCGATCGAGCGGCCCTTGTACGTGACGTGCAGCGTCTGCTCATTGAAGCGTTTGCCCTTACACACTTCACAGTGGACGTAAACGTCCGGCAGGAAATGCATTTCGATGCGCTTGATACCGTCGCCCTGGCAGGCCTCGCACCGGCCGCCTTTCACGTTGAAGCTGAAGCGGCCGGGCCGGAACCCGCGCAGCTTCGCCGCCGGGGTCTGGGTGAACAGCTCCCGGATCGGGCCGAAGGCGTCGGTGTAGGTCGCCGGATTGGACCGCGGGGTCCGGCCGATGGGCGACTGGTCGATGACGATCACCTTGTCGATGTGTTCGATGCCTTCGATCCGGTCGTGCTGGCCGGGCCGCTCCTTGCTGCCGTAGAGCCGCCGCGCCAACGCGCGGTAGAGGATCTCATCGACGAGCGTCGATTTGCCCGAGCCGGACACCCCGGTGATGCCGATGAAGCAGCCCAGCGGAATCGTCACATCGATGCGCTTGAGGTTATGCTCGGCCGCCCCCCGGATGACGAGGGCCGCCCCGCCCGTGGCTCGTCGAGTGGCAGGGAGTGGAATCCGCCTCCGGCCGGCCAGGAACTGCCCGGTGATGCTGCGCGGCTGGCGCAGGATGTCCTGCAGGCTGCCGCTGGCGACGACTTCTCCGCCGTGCTTGCCCGCACCCGGCCCCAGATCCACGATGTAGTCGGCGCGCCGGATGGTCGCCTCATCATGCTCGACGACCACGAGCGTGTTGCCGGCGTCCCGCAGCCGTTCCAGTGTGGCCAGCAGCTTCTCATTATCCCGCTGATGCAGCCCGATGGACGGCTCGTCCAGAATGTAGAGGACGCCGACGAGCCCTGAGCCGACCTGGGTCGCCAGGCGGATGCGCTGCGCCTCCCCGCCGGAGAGGCTGCCGGAGGCGCGGTCCAGGGTCAGGTAGCCCAGCCCCACGTCGAGCAAAAACTGCAGCCGCTTGCCGATTTCCTTGACGAGCGGCTCGGCCACCGCCCGCTGGCGCGCGTCCCAGCGCAGGCCGGCGAGCCATCGCTGGGCGGCCGTCACGGACTCGGTCGTGACGCTGGCGATCGAGCGCCCGTCGATGAGGACGGCGAGGCTGGCCGGCTTCAACCGGGCCCCCTGGCACGCCGGACACGGCAGCTCGCTCATGAACCGCGCGATCTCTTCCTTCACGTAATCCGACTCGGTAGCGCGGAAGCGGCGCTCGAGGTTGGGGATGACGCCTTCGAACACCCCGCCCCAAATCTCCTCGTCGGAGCCGTAGAGGAGCGCCTTCTGGATGCGGCGTTCGAGCGCCCGAAACGGCGTATCGAGGCTGAAGCCGTAGTGCCGGGCGACCTCGCGCAGCAGCCGGTTGTAGTACAGCCGCATGTGCATGCCGCCCCGCCGCCAGCCTTCGATGGCGCCCTCCCGCAGGGTCTTGCCGCGGTCCGGCACGACGAGCTCAGGGTCGATGTCCAGGCGGATGCCCAGCCCATCGCAGGAGGGACAGGCCCCATAGGGGGAGTTAAAGGAAAAGATCCGGGGGGAGAGCTCTTCGAAGCTGAATCCGCAGGCAGGACAGGCATACAGCTCGCTGAAGACGAGCTCGCGGCGCTGCGCCGGGCGCTTGCCGCGGGAGGCGGCGGCCGGACTGATGATGACGATGCCCTTGCCCACTTTCAGGGCGGTCTCGATGGACTCAGTCAACCGGCCTTTGGAGTCCGGCTCAACCGTCACGCGGTCCACGACAACCTCGATCGTGTGGGCGCGCTTCTTGTCGAGGGCCACCGGTTCATCCAAGTCACGCACCGTCCCGTCGACCCGGGCGCGCACGAACCCCTGCCGCTTGATGTCCTTGAAGACGTCGAGGTATTCGCCCTTCCGTCCCCGTACGAGCGGGGCGAGGACCGTCAGGTCGGTGCCGGCCGGCAGGGCGAGCACCTGGGCCACGATCTCCTGGGCGGACTGCTGGCGGATCGGCGTGCGGCAGGTCGGGCAGTGCGGCCCCCCGACCCGGGCGAAGAGCACGCGGAGATAGTCATAGAGTTCCGTCTGGGTCGCCACGGTGGAGCGGGGATTGCTGCCGGCCGTGCGCTGCTCAATGGCGATGGCCGGCGAGAGGCCGTCGATGGCGTCGACCTCGGGTTTCTCCAGCCGCTCGAGGAATTGGCGCGCGTAGGCGGAGAGGCTTTCGACATAGCGGCGCTGCCCTTCGGCGTACAGCGTGTCGAACGCCAAGGAGGACTTCCCCGATCCGGACAGGCCGGTGATGACGATGAGCCGGTTGCGGGGCAAGGCGAGGTCGATGGACTTCAAGTTATGCTCGCGAGCGCCTCGAATGAGGATCGCGGAGTCGTGGGAGGCCATGCTCACTCACAGGTAATTATGTTTGGGGACGTCCCGCGTTTCCGCGACTGCGGATGCGGAGCGGCGGAACGTCCCCAAGCACAACGTGCCTCGACGGACTAGCGTCGGCGGCGGCTGCGGCGCTGGCCACCCCGCGCCATCTTCGCTCTCGAGATGTCGCCGTGCTTGTCGACGAAATACAGGTAGCCGGCCTGCTTCTTGATCCCAACCTTTGCAACCTTTTCTGCCACGAGAAGTCACCCCCTCTCCCACACGTCGCTTGTTACATCGCCATTGCCACACCGGGTTGTGGCAACGAATGCCTGAGAACCGGTTCTAGGTGCCGATGGTCACCGGGTCGAACAGCCGGCCCAGCGTCGCGATGGCGGACCGCACCGCCAGCTCGCTGGTCTTCGGATTGGCGCTCGGACGGCTCTGCACCCGGCACTGGATCCGGCCGCAGTCGCCTTCCACGTCCAGCTCATGGATGTTCACGCGGATGGTCGGATCGGCGACGACGAGGATGCGGGCGCGGGCCCCGGCGGTCCCGCCGGCCAGCGTCAGAGCCGCCGCCACATTGGTGTTCTGC
>Ga0080064_1000368_pt1 | contig 125766 bp, 123 predicted proteins | sample Subgrocontami54m_FD_69260 | JGI IMG/M metagenome (GOLD analysis project Ga0080064, IMG submission 69260) | Subsurface groundwater microbial communities from S. Glens Falls, New York, USA - GMW46 contaminated, 5.4 m (SPADES assembly) (version 2) ...
CTACGCGATACGTCGCGCCTCGGGCTGAACAGGTCCACGCCGACGTCGAACCGGCTGCCGGCCCAGACCATGCTCGCCGGGTTATTGGCGCCGCCGAAGGAGTCGACGGCCATCGCCGTGGCGGCGCCGCCCATGCCCTTGGCCTTCATGCCGTAGCCGTGCGGGAAATAGCCGTCCGTCGCAATGGCGGGGCTGGCCATTCCGGCCAAAAACAACAAAGCCACCGTTTTATTCATTCGCATCACTAATACCCCCTGACAAAGTTATGGTGAATTGTTTGCTGACGCTACATGAACAGACTGACATCCGCTTTCTGCGCGACCGGCAGGAAGGTCGCGGCGCCGGCGAAATCCACACCAGAGATGAAATCGGCGGGCTTGTAGCTGAACAGTTCGACCGTCATCTGGCAGGCGATGAACTTGACATCGGCCTCCTGGGACATGGAGCGCAGCTCCTCGATACTGGCTACACCGTTATTCTTGATGGTCTGCTGCATCAGCGTGGTGGCGACCGACTCGAAGCCGGGAATGCCGGCCTGGATCAGATTGGGGATGTTCCAGTTGATGCCCTTGAACCAGTCCGGACCGAAAGGCATCTTCATCGGCATGCCCGGATTGCCGAGCGGGCTGACTTTGAGGTCGGAGATGTCCTTTTTCAGCAGGTTGAGGCCGTAGAAGGTGAAGAAAATCGATACATCCCAACCCAGCGCCGCGGCGGTCGATCCCAGAATGAAGGGCGGATAGGCCCAGTCGAGCGTGCCCTTGGTGGCGATGATGGCCATCGATGGCGTGCGGTTCTGGTCGCGCTGCTGCAGCGCCTGTTCGATTCTCTGCGACAGGATCGCGTCGATGCGCTGCGTAATGAGCCCGTCCAGGACGGCGATTTCCGGGGTTGCACCCATGCTTATCTCCAGGTTCAGGCGCGGCGGATGCCGCGCGAGCCATTCACGTACAAACAGCTTGCGAAACGAAATCTACTTCCGCTTCAGGTAGAACTCGAAAAACTTGTCCTTTTCGGCACTCTCGAGCAATTCATTGCCGGTCTGTTCGGCGAAGGCGCCGAAGTTCTTGACCGAACCGGGATCTGTTACCAGAACGTGCAACACCTGGCCGGAGGCCATGGCCGTCAGCGCTTTCTTCGAGCGTAAAAAGGGCAATGGGCAAATGAGACCGCGAACATCGAGTTCCTTGTCGAAGTTCATGTTCTTGCTCCTCTTGAATATGGATTGAAAATCATGGGAAGGCGACATGGGGACGGCACAAACCACCGACCCGGGAAACGTGAGCGTCATGCCGTCGATTCGGTAGTCCATTAGCTAGAGCAACGTGAATTTTTCGGTCGATTCGTTGTAACGCACCAGCGCATACCAGAGCAGCAGAACTGCGGCGCTGGCGAACAGGGCCCAACCCCAGCCATCGAGCATCACCGGAAAGTAAGCCTGATAGCCGAGCCGGGTCTCTTCGATCTCTTCCAGGGTCATCTCCTTGACGATCAGGCCGGCTTGCCTGAGTAGCGCGCTGGCGACGGAACCCGACCAGGCGAAGAAAAACACAGCGACCCAGAGCTTGATGTGGCCTTCGGCCATGCGCCAGAGCGACCCCGAGGCGCAGCCTCCGGCGAAGACCATGCCGATGCCGAACAGGGCTCCGCCGAGCAGCGAGCCGACCCAAAACGTCGCCGGAATGGCGATATAGGGATCGATCACTTTGGCTTGAAACAACAGCGACGCAAGCGGAATCGCGATCGCGAGACCGAGGATGACCGCCTTGGTCATCTCGCCTTCGCCCGTCATGAACGGTTCGCGGAATGCCCGCGCGAAGCACAGGCGCGATCGATGCATGACAAAGCCCATGGCGAAGCCCGCGACGATGATGATTCCCCTGACGGCCAGTTTTTCATTCCCCGAGTGATACCATCCCGCCGCCCAGGCGATGGTTACCAGCACCACACCCAAGCCGAGCAGGGGATACATGGATACCAGGCTCGCCGGCATGTTCAGCGTCGGTGGCGCCCGCATGCCCCACTCGATATGTTCCAGGGTCCACAACAGCAATTTCAAACCTATGGTGGCGCCGAGCAGCAGCCCGGCCCACATCGCCCAGCCGGCGGGCGAGGAATGCATGGCCGGCGTGAAAAAGCCGCCGGTGGTGCAGCCGCCGGCGAGCGTGGCGCCCAGGCCCATGAAGCAACCGCCGAGCGCGGCCCAGATGTATTCGAGCCTGGGCGGCCGGCTGACCCGGAACTGGCGCGACAGCAGCGCGGCGCAGAAGGCGCCCAACAGCAGCGTGATGTTCATCAGCGACATGCGGTGCAGCAGCGGCCCTTCCAGCGTTTCCGGCAGGCCCAGAGCGGGCCCCAGGCCGATCGCGCTATTGAACCAGTCGCCCCACAGCTTGAGGCCGCCGAACACGCCCCAGAACAGGCCGCTGATCATCAGGCCGACGATGATCATCACCAACAGGATGCTGCCCAGATAGGGCGACCATCCGTCGACGAATATGCTTTCGTAGTCCGCCTTGAAACCGGCGAGCCAGGATGGGCCGCTTTCCGTTCCCGCCTCCGGTGCGTACCCGATTGTCGTAGTCATATCGATTACCCCTCGCCGCCGGACTAGCTGCAACTCGCCGGGGAGTCGCCATCCTTGGCGCCCTTGAGCATGAAGGCCTTGACGTCGTTGAATAGCTGCTGTTCAGGCACGTCGACATATTTTTCGGCGGCTTTGTTGGTCGCCTTGATATTGACGCGATACGCGCTGCTTACGTACATTTTCAGCGGCTCCTTGCCTTTGGCGTGCTTGTCGGCATTCAGATAGCTCGTCCAATCCGCCATGGTCCTGGCGTTAGGCGCAATCGGGCCGCCGGCCTTGGTCGTATGGCAGTCGGTGCACACCTTCTGGTAGTACACGCGGCCGCGCTTCCAGTCGCCGTCGGCGGCATTGGCTGCGCTCGCGGCCAGACCGCAGCCGAGCAGGCATAGCGACAGGATGTGAGCGCGGGATGGTTTCTTCATCATGATAAAGCTCCTTGTGCTGGGATCGTTTCTGTTCTACGTTTTGCCGCGCGCAGGCGCGATGGTTTCGTCGCTGTCTTCCCAGCCGGTGATCATCGCCTTGATGTGGGCGAGCGGCGTATGGCCGGTGGTGGAGAGGTAGAGGTGGCCGATCAGGAAAGCCAGCATCATGAATGCCGCCGCGGTGTGCACCAGAGCGATCGTGCCGAGATTCAGGCCGGCGATGGCGGCGATCTTCGTTGCGGCGAGTTCGTTGTAATAGAGATAGAGCAGGCCGCTCACCCAGATCAGCGGATTGATGAACAACTTGACCATGAGATAGGCCAGCCGCTGCAGCGGGTTGTGCTTGCTCAACTGGGTGATGCGGAACGGATGCGGCGCACCGGTGAAAATCCCCACCGAGTAGTAATTCATCACGGCGAAGATGTTCTTGCCTGTGGGGATGTATTGCTTCCACTCGCCGGTGGTGAAATGCCAGAAGATCGCGAACAGCCACAGTCCAATCAGCGTCCATGCCGCGGTGGTGTGCAGATTGGCCGACTTATCCCAGCCAAACAGCGCGTAGCTGCCGTGGATCTCGAAACCGGTCACAAGCATGAAAATAATGAGCGCCGCTTGCGCCCAGTGCCAGAAGCGCTCGAAGCGCTTGAAAATATAGATGCGTGCCATGATAGGTTCCCTTTTACTTATTGCGCTTGGATACAAGGACGCGCGCCAGGCCGTGGCCGAGCGTGCCGAGCAGCGTCAGCGCCGCCAATGCCCAGCCGGCTGTATCCAGCCAGCCTGCGTGATCGCGCGCGCGTCCGGGTATGTAGATGCCGGGCAGCTTCTCCAGGCGGCCGCCGGATGCGTGGCAGTCGTGGCAGCGCAGGGCATCCTTGCCCGGAGCCACCATGTGGGTAATTGGCCAAGTGCTTTCGGTGGCGACGAAATCGACCTTGCCCGAGAACGGCGCGCCGACCGAGGCCATGCCGACGGCGACCGATTTCTCCCAGTTGAAATTGGTCCAGAAGGCGGCGTTGTCGGTGCCCGCCATGTGCAGCACGGCCAGGGTCTTGTTGACCGGGTCGTAGGCTTGCTTGCCGCGCATGATCTTGACCGGCCAGATCAGCGACTTCCCGTCGCCGGCCCTGCCTTCGAAGCGATTGATCCGGGTGGGGTAGGGGCTTTTCTCGACCGGGTCGCTGCGCAGCGTGTATCTCACCTTGCCGTTGAACCACTGGTAGTCGGGCACGACGTTCTCGCCCAGGACGAAATCGCCTTTGGCGGCGGTATAGATGACGTGACCCTTGGCGTCCTTCTTGATCAGCGGCTTGCCGTCAGGGCCCATCTTGCCGGCCGTGGACCAGTCCCACGACATTTTGGTGGCGACGCCGCCGCGCGCGTAAGTCGGAATGTGACAGGTCTGACAGGCCACTTTGTCGGTGTGATCGTTGAGCTTGGCGTTCTTCTTGTGTGGCGCCTGGCCGTGGCAGGCCTGGCAGGTGGTCGGGTTGGTGGTGTACTCCTTGCCGCGCACATGCGCGTCGCCCTTGTCCTGCGCAGTAGGCGCGTAGCGGCTGCCAGGCACCTGGTGGCCTTCGGTCATGTGGCAGGTGGCGCAACCGAAGTTGAGGCCGGTCGCATCCATGTGCACATCGAGCGCCTTGTCCGGTGACGCCAGCGAACTGTCCATGTCGCCGTGCTTGACGCCGTCCCCGCCGCCGCCGAAGAAATGGCAGGCGCCGCAGTTGTCGCGGCTGGTCTTCGCGACCGACTGCGCAATTTTCTTCAGATCGATCGGTTTGATCATATTGCCCGAGCCCGGCGGGAATTCCATCGCCTTGGTGACCACGTTTCCGGCCAGCCCTGCCGGCTTCCTGTAGTTGCCGGTGGTGTCGTGGCAGATCAGGCAATCGACGTTGACTTCCGAAGTGAAGTCGAATTTGTCGTCCTTCCAACCGTAGCCGACGTGACAGGAATTGCAGGCCGCCTCATTGGATGCCACCGAAGTACAGAAGTTGTTGATGACGTTCTTCTTGCCCAGCAGTTGGCCCTCCGGGCTGGTGTATTCCCACTTCCAGTGCTGAGTCTTATGAATCTGCTTGGAGGCCTCCGTGTGGCAGCTGAGGCAGGCCTTGGTGACTTCCGGCCCGGAATTGAACTGCTGCTGCAGCGCCTTGAATTTGGTGTGATCGGAGGTGGACTTCAGCAATTTTTCCGTTGCCGTATCGGACGCGGCGTGTACCGCGGAGACGAGGAGCATGGACGCCATCACGGCGGCGGTGAATATTCCGGTGCGCATTATCAGCCTTTCCCTGTGTAAAGAATCGGCTTTGACGGCCGTTGTAATCGGCTATTCAAAGTAGCGTGGACGATGTTAGGCGCAACAAAGTGGTGAGATATTGAGCAAGATCAACATATGCGCATAGACGCATATTGGGGCAGCCGCGGGCGCGCTTGAAATACTGCAATCAATAGAAGAAGATGCACGCGTTATCGCGAAATGCAATCGATCACATCAGACAATGTGATCGCTTTGCGCCTCGGTTGGCACGGTACATTCGGTCGTGGCGGAAGATCGAACCAGGCGCCCGCGGCAATCGGTGCAAAGAAAAAGCGGGCTTTCGCCCGCCTTGGCAACGCGGTAAGGGCTGTTACTAGCGGTACACCAGCACCGGAATCGAGGAATGGGTCAGCACTTTCTGCGTTTCACTCCCCAGCAAAAATCCCTCCAAACCGCGCCGCCCGTGGGAAGCCATGACGACGAGATCGCAGTTCTCCTTGATCGCCTTCTCGACAATCGCCTGTGAAATGGAACGGCTGGTGGCGTAGCCGGTCGAGCATTCCACCTTCGCCGCAGCCGCGGCGCTCGTGACCGCGTCCAGCACGCGTTTCGCATATTCCTCGCTGCGTTCGGCGAATACTTCCGGCTGCAGTTCGGCGACGCCGCTGGCCTCGGCGGCGTAGGCGCCTTGCAGCGGATAGGGTTCGATCGCGTGGAAGGCGGTGATGCGCGCGCCCGCTAGCTTGGCCAGTTTGATTGCCGCCGCGACGGCTTTGTCGGAAAGCGCCGATCCGTCGGTGGGTACTAGAATGTGCTTGTACATATTGCCTCCAGGTCGGAATGGTTGGGATCGGGCATACGCCACGCATTCTCCGCTATAACCGGGGCGCACGCAGCTGGCCGCGCAGGTGCTCGTTTTTTTCCTGGCAGGGCAGACAGCGCTCGGCCGCCGGATAAGCCTTCAGCCGCGCCGGGCCGATCTCCTCGCCACAATCGGTGCAGATGCCGTAGCTGCCGTCGGCGATGCGTGCGAGCGCAGCCTCGATATCCTGCAGCTCCCGGCTTTCGCGGATCACCATCGCCACGTCCATTTGTGCGGCGGCATCGGCGACAGCGTCGTCGTCGGTGAGCTTCGACTGGTTGGTGAAACCAAGGCCGTCCCCCGAGGCGGCGATTCTTTCGCGCACCTCGCCCAGCAACTGCTTGCGTTGCGCTTGCAGCAGCGCGCTGAATTCGGAATGAGGCTTGCTGGGCATGGTCTGCGTTTTTTGCAGGAAAGAGGCAATTCCAGCTTAGTCCTTGAGTTGCGGCGCCATTTGACCCAAATCAAGCAAACTTGACAGCTACAGACCTTTGGGCGAATCTCCCCGGCGGCAGGAGTTCGCGCTACGGTAACGGCGTTCGCCAACTCTTACGCTATCGGGCAGGAGGCGTCATGTTCATGTCAGCTCAGGATTTTCGCGAGTCGCTGCGCGCCTACAAGCCCAGCGTGTACGTCAACGGACGCAGGGTCAAGTCGGTCGCCGGCGACGCCGAACTGGCGCCCGGCATCAATGCCATCGGTCTCACCTACGATTACGCGCTCAGGCCGGAGCTGGCGCCGCTGATGCGCGCGCAACAGCATACTTCGGGGCGCGAGGTGAACCGCTTGATCCACATCGGCCGCAGTAGCGCCGATCTGCTGAACAAACTGGAAGCGGTGCGCCTCGTCTGTCAGGAGACCGGCTGCGCCCAGCGCTATCTCACCGGCGACGCCTTCAGTGCGCTCTATCAGGCGACGCACCGCGTCGACGCGGGGAGCGGCAGCGACTATCACCAGCGCTTTCTCGCCTACATGCATGACGCGCAGGCGCGCGACCTGACTTGCGCCGTGGCCATGACCGACGGCAAGGGCGATCGCTCCAAGCGCCCGCACCAGCAGGAAATTCCGGACAGCTACCTGCGCATCGTCGGCCGGCGCAAGGACGGCATCGTCGTTTCCGGAGTCAAGGCCATCGTCACCGGCGCGCCGTACTCGCACGAAATCCTGGTGATGCCCGGGCGCAACATGACCGAGGCGGACGCCGCGTTCGCCGTGTGCTGCGCCGTGCCGGTGGATGCAAAGGGGCTCACCATCGTGGCGCGTCCGGCCGGGCGTCCAGGCGAGGAAGCCGCCAGGTTCAGCGCCAGGTACGGCCAGTCCACCGGCGTGTGCCTGTTCGAGCGCGTGTTCGTGCCGTGGGAGCGGGTGTTCCTCGCGGGAGAATGGCAGCATGCGGGATTTCTCACTTATGCCTATGCCAACCATCACCGCCATACCTGCATCGGCGCGCGCGCCGGTTTCGGCGACCTCCTGATCGGCGCCGGCGCACTGATGACCGAGGCCAACGGCCTGGACCTGGATCGCGCTCACGGCGTGCGCGACCAGATGGTCGAGCTGATCAAAATCGTCGAAGGGTTTTTCGCCTGCGGCGTCGCCGCCTCGGTGTACGCGGCTCCGGATCCCGCCGGCAACGTCATGCCCGACGCGGTGTTCTCCAACATCGGTAAGCTCCTGCTCGCCACGCAGATCTACGACATGCACCGGATTGCGCACCATGTCTCCGGCGGCCTGATCGTCTCGCTGCCCGGTCCGGACGAGGACCATAACCCGGTCGCCGCGGCCAAGCTCGCGGACGTGTTGCGCGGCCGGCCCGATATCCCTTACGCCAAGCGCATCGAAGTGGCGCGCTTCATCGAGGACCTGACGGCCTCCAGCCAGGGCGGCTGGTATTCGGTCATCAGCCTGCACGGCGGCGGTTCGCCCGAGGCGATGAAGAAGGAGATCTGGCGCAACTACCCCCTCGGCAACAAAGTCGAACTGGTTGAACGCCTGCTCGAGCGCGGCGTGCTTGCCGATCCCGGGCGCAAGATTGCGGCGAACCGCCAGCCGGGCCGCTGTTGCGACAGTGGTTGCATGGTTCCCGGTTCGCCGCAGATGGTGCCCCTGCCCAAACCGCCGGTCGAGCGCGGCAAGACCAGGCGGGCAGCGGGCAAACCGGTGAAGAAATAGTGCGCGGCTGATCTCATTGCGAGTCGATTCGTTCCCGGAAACGGTCGTTCCGTCGCAATCCCCGGATGTCCCGCCGCCGGCGGGCTATCCTGCGTCATCGTCGTCAGTGCCGTAAAGGCGTCCTCATGACCGTCGTCAGTCGCATCATCGCCGCCACGCGCGTCAGTTGGCAGCGACTCCTCCTGATCGCCGCGATCAACACCGGCATCGCCCTTGCCATCTGGGTGGAAGATCCGCGGCCGTTCTGGCACCCTCTGGTCACGACGCAGTCCTACGGGTTTAGCATCGCCTGGTTCTTCAATTTGCTGACGCCCTGGAAAACCCGCACGCCGGTCAGGAAGACGGCACTTGCCGCGCTGTTGGGTGCGGCAGTCGGATTATGGCTGGTGATTCTGCTCAAGCAGTACCCGCTGAGCATGATCGCCGCCAAGCCCGGAATGTTTTTCGGAACATCATTCAGCGCTTTCGTTATCGGTCTGTTCGTGTCATTGTTTTTCCTGCTGAACTACCGCGAGGCGCAAAACCGCGTCGATCTGGAGCGCGCCGAAGCGGAACGCCAGCGGCTCGCCCGGGTGGCCGTGGATGCGCGTCTGGAGGCTTTGCAGGCTCAGGTCCAGCCGCATTTCCTGTTCAATGCGCTGGGAACGGTGCAGGCACTGATCGATGTGGATCCGCCGGCCGCCGGCAAACTGCTGGGGCATCTGAGCGACTATCTGCGCAGCTCCTTGCTCGAGGTCAAGTCGCGAACCGTGACGCTCGGTCCCGAATGCCGGCGCGTGCGCGCCTATCTGGAGATCATGCAAATCCGCCTTGGCCCGCGGCTGAGTTTCTCCGTGACCTGCCCGGAAGCGCTGGAGGGAATCGAATTTCCGCCGCATCTGCTTACCGGCCTGGCCGAGAATGCCATCAAGCACGGCATCGAGCCGGCCGGCGCCGGACGCATCGAGTTGACGGCAGAGCAGCGCGCCAGGGAACTCCGGGTCAGTCTAGGCGACCGGCTTGATCGCCCGCTGCCGTCCGCGGCCGCCGCCGAGCCGCGGCCATCGCTTGGTTTGGGTCATCAAAACGTGCGCGAGACTCTGGCCGCGCTCTACGGCGAGGCCGCCCGATTCGAGTTCGAGCGCGACAGCAGTGGCGCCCGCGCGACCATCGTCATACCCCTGTAGCGAACCGTTTCCATGCCAACAGCCCTGATTGCCGAGGACGAACACATCCTGCGCAGTCACTTGCGCCAAATCCTTGCCGACGCCTGGCCGCAATTGAGCATCGTCGGCGAAGCGGACGACGGGGAGCAGGCGCTCGAGCTTTTCGAGCAGCTGAAACCCGACATCGTATTTCTCGACATCCGCATGCCGCGGCTGACCGGTCTCGAGGTGGCGCGCGAAATTGCCGGACGGGCGCAGGTGGTTTTCATCACCGCCTACGACGAATATGCGGTGGCCGCGTTTGAAGAAGGGGCTGTCGATTACCTGCTCAAACCGGTGGCCCCCGAGCGCGTCGCCAAACTGGTGGGCCGCCTGAAGCTGGCAGCCGAAACCGCGCGGAATCCGGCGCATGAACGCACGCAGGCGCTGCTGACGGCGGTGAATCGCGCGCTCGGCCGCGATCCCGATACCCAGTGGATACGCGCGACCGTCGGGAGCACGACGCGCATGATCGCGGTTGCCGACGTCCTTTACTTCAAGTCGGATGGCAAATACACGCTGGTGCGCACGGCAAACGGCGAGGCCTTGATCCGCAAGACCGTACAGGAGCTGGTGGCCGAACTGGACCCGGCGGTGTTCTGGCAAATCCATCGCAGCACCATCATTCGCGTCGACGCCATCGACCGCATCGTGCGGGACGGCGGTCAGAATGCCACGCTGTGGCTCAAGGCGCTCCCGGACAATCCGCTGGTCGTTTCGCGCGCCTTTCTGCACTTGTTCCGCGGTAACTGAATCGGTGCACGATCCCCGCGATTTGTTCCATGAGAATGTAGTTCATTCTCCGTATCCGGCGTTTTGTCGCATATCGATGGCAGGCATTCATCCCGGTGGCTAATGTGGTGTTACTGCGACGAAAACATTGCAGCAACACCAGGGAGCACATCATGGAGACAACGCCACACACGGACACCCGTTTGAAAACCAGCTACACCGATCGCGAAATCCCACGTTTCGCGCCGCCTTGTCCGCAGTTCGTCGCAAGCCCCTCGAATCCGGCGACCATTCCTCCTAAAGTCTCATCAACGGCGCAGCGGCGCCGCCGGAACAGGAGCTTGAAATGAAAACAGTGACGACGACAAGCCGGCGGATGCAATGGACGGCGGGCACGGTTGCGGCGCTGGCCAGTTCACTCACGATGGGCGGCTCGCTCGGCCTGGCCGAACACTATGCACGGACCGGGGCAAGCCTGGAGCCTTCCGGTTATTATGCGGCGGAGCGGAGCAGGCGTATGGGCTGCGCGAACAAGGCGAACTTGCGCGCTGCAGTTGCCTCGCCCCGGCGCGGCGCGGAAAATTCCTGACGCGGCGCGTCCGCCGGGGCCGGGCTGTCCCGAAACGCCGATTTAAAAATTCGAATTTGGATATTTGAAGAATCTCGTCGTGGACAAGACATTTTTCCAGAGAATCTGGGCCGGCATAGTCGGCTTTTCCCGCCGCGTGGCGGAGGGCGTGGCCCAACTCACCAACTGGCAGTTCGTTTTGCTGGCCGTGTTGGCCATGATCGGCGCGGCCCTGCTTCAAAGCATCTTCGACTCTGGCCCAGCAAAGCGCCAACCCCTCCCCGTGACGGTCACCATCAACAAGGAAGCGCCACCGGCCGCCGGCAAGGACGCCGCTCCCGACATTCCCGAGCCGCCACCGGCTCCCGGAGACCCGCTGGAAAAATCCCTCAAGCAGGAAATTTTGAAGGAGATCCGAGACCCGCTGCAAAAATCCCTCAAGCAGGAAATATTGAAGGAAATCCAAAAAGAAATCGACAACCAGTCCGATGTAACCGACCCGCCTTCCGCAAAGTCAAAGAAGGCAAAAAAGTCGGTGAAAGTGAATATCGGGGACTCCAGCAGACAGGATCACGTTCTGCCGCTCGCGCAGATCGTATTCTTTCTGATCATCATCCTGTTGGCGGTCCGGATCACGACGCGCTCGCGGCAGCGCGCCGAGAAGCGCGTCATGTCGGCCGAAGCCAGCGCGGAAGTGGAGTCCCTGCGCCGGCAGGTCACCGAGGCGCAATTGCAGACCCTGCAAGCGCAGGTCGAGCCGCATTTTCTGTTCAACACCCTGGCGGCGGTGGAACACCTCACCGAAACCGATGCGCCCCGTGCCACCGTCATGTTGCAGCACCTGATCGCCTTCCTGCGCGGGTCGCTGCCGGATATGCGCGAACAGAACACTTCGCTGGGGCGCGAGGTGGATCTGTGCAGAAGCTACCTCGCCATCATGCAGATCCGCATGGAGGACCGGCTGAAGGTCTCCATCGATGTCCCGGAATCGCTGCGTGGTTTATCATTCCCACCCATGATGCTGCAATCCCTGGTCGAAAACTCCATCAAGCACGGCCTCGAGCCCAAGCCGGAGGGCGGCGCCATCGCCATCTCCGCCCGCCTCCAGGAAGGGCGGCTGCGGGTCACGGTCGCCGATTCCGGACTGGGCATCGCCGAGCACGCGCCGCAGGGCATCGGCCTTAGCAATATCCGCGACAGGCTGAAGCGTCTGTTCGGCAACTCCGCGGCGCTGGTGCTCGCGCCGAACGCGCCGGCCGGCGCCCACATCACCATCGAGATCCCGCATGTCCCAGCGCCCGCGAGCGATACTGGCGGATGACGAACGGCTGATGCGCGAGCAGTTGCGCGCACGGCTGCAGGAGGCGTGGCCCGAGCTCGATCTGGTCGGCGAGGCGCGCAACGGCGATGAGGCGCTGGCCATGGTCGCAAAGCTGCGCCCCGAACTGGCTTTCCTCGACATCCGCATGCCCGGCCAGACCGGCCTGGAGGTGGCGCGCACCATCGCCGGTTGCTGTCATATCGTATTTGTCACCGCCTACGAGGCCCACGCTATCGAGGCGTTCGAGCGGGGCGCCATCGACTATCTGCTGAAACCGGTCGACAACGCGCGTCTGGCGCTCACGGTAGCGCGCCTGAAGCAACGCCTCGCCGCGGGAAGCAACGAAGCGGACAGCGAGCGCGCGCTGGAACGAATCGAAACGCTGCTGGCGAAACTCTCCGGCGGCAGCCCGCGGCGCGCGGTTACCCCCTACCTGCGCTGGATCCAGGCCGGCGTCGGCAGCCAGGTGTTCCTGTTTCCGGTCGAGGAAGTGCTCTACATTCAGGCGCAGGACAAGTACACGGTGGTCGTCACCGCCGCGGGCGAAAGCTTGGTGCGCAAACCGATCCGCGAATTCGCCGAAACGCTCGATCCGGAGATTTTCTGGCAGATCCACCGTTCGACCATCGTCAACAGCCACGCCATCGCCGCCTTTAAACGCGATGGCGAGCACGCCGAAGTCACGCTGCGCGGGCGCAGCGAGAAACTGGAGGTCAGCCGGAGCTACACCGGGCGCTTCCGTCAAATGTGATAATCCCTTACGCGCAGGCCTGAAGCGCAAAGCCAATTAGTCTCTTATGAGCCAAGAGTTGACAAAACTGGCGAAGATTTCGAAACAAGGTAGTGCCGCATGCGCGGGGGATTTACGCCCCGAAGGAAGTCCCCTCGGGGGACAAGGGGGGCGCGCCCCCCTTGTTCGTACGATTAGGATTTTTCCCCCGCCGGAGGCACCCTGTTTGGTTCGGGCTTGTCCGGCTTAGGAAGCGATTTGTCATGAATGCGTTTCAGCCCGATGCGAAATGTCCCCTGGACGGCATCGTCGTTCTCGACCTCACCCGGCTCGTCGCGGGCAACATGTTGAGCCTTCAGCTCGCCGACTTCGGCGCCGAGGTGATCAAGATCGAAGCGCCGGGCAAGGGCGACCCCTTGCGCGAGTGGCGCGTGGAGGGCATCAGTGCCTACTGGAAGGTGTATGCGCGCAACAAGAAGAGCGTCACCCTCAATCTGCGCGAGGCCGAAGGCAAAGCGCTGCTGCTGCGGCTCGCTTCGAGCGCCGACGTTCTGATCGAGAATTTTCGCCCCGGCACGCTCGAGGCCATGGGGCTCGGACCGGAGGTGCTGCTCGCGCGCAATCCTGCCATGGTGGTGGTGCGCATTTCCGGCTGGGGACAGGACGGGCCTTACAAGTTCCGGCCCGGATACGGCACGCTGGTCGAGGGCATGTCGGGTTTCGCCGCGAGGAACGGATTCGAGGACCGCGAGCCGGTGTTGCCGCCCCTCGCGCTCGCCGACATGATCGCCGGGCTCTACGGCGCCTTCGCCGTGATGACGGCGCTGCGGCATCGCGATTCCGGCGGCAGCGGCCAGGTGATCGACCTGCCGCTGCTCGATCCGATGGTCTCGGTGCTCGGTCCCGAGGCTGCGATTTACCGGTTGACGCGCAAGATCAAGACGCGCACCGGCAGCCGCTCCAACACCGTCTGTCCGCGCAACGTGTTCCAGACCAACGACGGGCGCTGGATTTCGATATCGGCTTCGATGCAGGTGATGGTCGAGCGGCTGTACCGGGCGCTGGGCGTGCCGGAAATGCTGGCCGATCCGCGCTTTCGCAGCAACGCCGACAGGGTGGCGAACGCCGAGGCGAGCGAGGCGCCGATTCGGGTCTTCATTTCGGCGCACTCGCTGGCCGAAGGCATGGCGTTCTTCGAAAAAAACGAAATCACCGCCGCGCCGGTCTACGACATCGACCAGTTCCTGGCCGATCCGCATGTGCGAGCGCGGAGAATCGTGGTGGACCTGCCGGACAAGGACATGGGCACGATACCGATGCACGCGGTGGTGCCGCGCCTGTCGGCGTCACCGGGCGCGCTGCGCCGTCCCGCGCCGGAACTGGGCGAGCACACCGCCGAAGTGCTGGGCCGCCTCGGCGTGGATGGCGCCGCGCAGCAGGATTTGAGCCGTCGAAAGATCATTTGATCGAAGCGTATTTCATACGAGGAAGCAGCGATGAGTGAGAACAAGCGACTGCCGATCTGGCGCTCGATGCTGTTCGTGCCGGTGAACGTGGACAAGTTCGTCGATAGCGCGCACACGCGCGGCGCCGACGCGATCATCCTCGACCTGGAAGACAGCATACTGCCCAAGGACAAGGAGCGCGCGCGCACGCTCGTCGCCGCTGCGGCGCCGAAGGTCGCGCGCTTGGGCTCCGACGTGATCGCGCGCATCAACCGACCGTGGCGGCTGTGCCTGCGTGATATGGAGGCGGTGGTGAGCCGCGAGATTTGCGCATTGATGCTGCCGAAGACGGAAAGCGCGGACCATGTGCGCATGGTGGCCGAGGTGCTGGACGAACTCGAGGCGGAGCGGGGCCTACCGCAGGGGCACACCCGGCTCGTGCTCATGATCGAGAGCGCAGCCGCATTCTTCCGCGCGCAGGAGATTGCGGCCGCGCATTCGCGCGTCGTCGCATTGACGCTCGGCGCCGAGGATTTCGCGCTGTCGCTGGGCATGGTGCCGGAAGCCGAGGGCCTGTTCTATCCGAAGCAGCAGATCGTGATCGCGGCGCGCGCCGCCGGCGTGCTGCCCCTGGGCTTCATCGGCACGGTCGCGGATTACAAGGACCTCGACGCCTTTCGCGCCACCGCGCGCCGCTCGCGCCGCCTCGGTTTCATCGGCGCAGCGGTAATCCATCCCTCGCAGATCGCAATCCTGAACGCCGAGTTCCGGCCTTCGCCGGAAGAAGTGCAGCAGGCACGCAAGGTGGTCACCGCGTTCGAAGCGGCCGCCGGCGGCAACCAGGGCGCGATCGAGGTGGACGGGAAGATGGTCGATATTCCGGTGGTAGAGCGTGCTCGCGACACCCTCGCGCGGCACGATGCGATCGAGCGGCGGGAGAAGGCGCGCAACTGATCTAGCACGGTGAGCGACGTCGGGGGTTTACTCCCTCGCCCCTCTTGTGAAGAGGGCGATCTCGAGGGTTTGCCCCCTCGCCCCGCCTGCGGGGAGAGGGCTGAGGTGAGGGGGAATATTGCCAAATTTGACATGTTCGTAGGCCGGAGCACCAGGCAGTGACTGAGTCCAGGCAAAACAAATGTTCATAAATCTAGTCGTAGCCTTACGCTAATTCGGAAGATGAAGGCGCGCAGCGTATCTTGAATATCATCCGTTTGGACTAATACGTCGTCGCAAGTGTGCATCCCCAGGCAGTGGTGGTACTCGCGCAGGAAACCGACGGTTTGATCCCGAAAAGCCGCGCGGGCGTTTTCGATGTCGGCGGGGCAGGCCAGCCTACTGGACTGGTCGGTTGTATATGGCCAATGAGGCATCCAAATATGTTGACATAGCACTGGTTTTAAAGTACTTTCGTGTTTCGCGAAATAAGAATTCTCCTAAACCCAGCCCAACATCATGCCCCGAATCGCCAACCGCCAACCGGCTCTCAAGGCACAGGATTTGTACCTCCTGCTGGCGCTGGCTGCGTGGCGCGCCGAAAGCATCACTTACCCGGAGCTTGCCGCCTTCGCCGGATTGTCGATGTCGGAAGTGCATGGTGCTCTCAAGCGCGCGGAGCAGGCGAGGCTGTTGTTCTTCGACGCGAAGCGTCCGACGATCATCAAACCGGCTTTCAAGGAGTTTCTCTTTCATGGCGCCCGCTATGCTTTTCCGCCGGCAAGGGGAACCATGGTGGGCGGAATCCCCACCGCATATGCGGCAGCCCCGCTCAAGGCGCATATAGCGCCTTCAGCCGATCCGCCGCCGGTGTGGCCTTATGCGCAGGGCAGCGAACGCGGCATCGCCCTGATTCCCCTTTACCCTTCGGCGCCCGCTGCCGCCCTGCGCAACGCGACGCTCTATGAGAACCTGGCCCTGTTCGACGCGCTGCGCAGCGGCAATGCGCGGGAGCGCGCCCTGGCGCAGAAGCTGTTCGAGGAGCGCTTGTGAATCCTGGCGATCCCAACGTCGCCCGGGTCGAGGTCGTGGCTGCGGCGCTGGGAGGCTTGTGCGAGGAACTGGTGTTTGTCGGTGGTTGTGCGGCCAGCTTGTTGATCGATGCTCCGAGCGCGCCGCCGACCAGAGTCACCTACGACGTGGACGTACTTGCGGAAGTGGCTGCACTCAGCGGCTATTACGCCCTGGAGAGGCGGTTTACAGAGCGCGGTTTTGCGAGGGACCTGTCCGAGGGGGCGCCCATCTGCCGCTGGCGGGTACAGAATATCGAGGTGGACCTGATGCCTACGGATGAAAGCATTCTGGGGTTCTCGAACCGATGGTATCCGGCGGCAGTTGCGTCCGCGTCGTCCATTGTATTGCCCAGCGGCCGGCGCATCAGCCTGATCTCGGCGCCGGCATTTCTCGCCACCAAGTTCGAGGCCTTCGACACTCGCGGGAAAAGCGATGTCTTGATAAGCCATGATCTGGAAGATATCGTGAACGTCGTCGAAGGCCGCCCGATGATCGTGGAGGAAATCACCGCCGCGGAATCCGCGTTGCGTGCTTACCTGGCGGTGAAATTTCGCGAGCTGTCGCGGAATCCGGATTTCGCCAATGCCCTGCCGGGGCTGGTGGCCTACGACGAGCTTTATCAAAGCCGGATCCAGACAGTACGCGTTCGTACGTCGGCTATTGCAGAACTCGACGGCCTATGAACTCCGCCACCATCGTCCAGAAGCTCTGGAACTACTGCAACGTTCTGCGCGACGACGGGATGAGCTACGGCGATTACGTAGAGCAACTCACCTACCTTTTGTTCCTCAAGATGGCCGACGAGCGCAGCCGACCGCCGTACAAGCAGCCGAGCCTCATCCCCGAGCCCTACGCCTGGCCCGCGCTATTGAAGCGCGACGGCGACGATCTGTTCGATCACTACCGCCACACGTTGGAGAAGCTCGGCGCCGGGAAGGGAACGCTCGCGATCATTTTCAACAAGGCGCAGAACAAGTTCCAGGATCCGGCCAAGCTGCGGCGCTTGGTGGTGGACCTGATTGACGCCGAGAACTGGTCCGCCATGGGCGCGGACGTGAAGGGCGACGCCTACGAGGGCCTGCTGGAAAAGAACGCGCAGGACACCAAAAGCGGCGCGGGGCAGTACTTCACGCCGCGTGCGCTGATCGCAGCGATGGTGGACTGTATCGCGCCCAAGCCCGGCGAGGTGATCTGCGACCCGGCCTGCGGCACCGGCGGCTTTCTGTTCTTCGCGCACAACTACGTGGCCGGGCATAACCCCAACCTCACGCGCGACCAGAAGAAGCACCTGAAGGAAAACGCGCTGCGCGGCTGGGAGCTGGTGCAAAGCACCGCGCGCCTCGCGGCAATGAACCTGATGCTGCATGGCATCGGCTCGGACAAGTCGGTGCCGATCGTGGTCGCGGACGCGCTCGCCGCCGACCCGGGCGAGCGCTTCGAGGTGGTGCTCGCCAATCCGCCTTTTGGCAAGAAGTCGAGCACCATGATCACCGGCGCCGAGGGCAAGGTCTCCACCGAAAAAGACATCATCGAGCGCGACGACTTCTGGGCCACCACCTCGAACAAGCAGTTGAATTTCGTGCAGCACATCAAGACGCTGCTGAAACAGCACGGCCGCGCGGCGGTGGTGGTGCCGGACAACGTGCTGTTCGAAGGCGGCGCCGGCGAGACGATCCGCAAGAAGCTCTTGCACGAGTGCGACGTGCACACGCTGCTGCGGCTGCCCACGGGGCTGTTCTATGCGCAGGGAGTGAAGGCGAACGTGATCTTCTTCGAGCGCAAGCCCGCATCCGAAACGCCGTGGACGAAAAAGCTATGGATTTACGATTTGCGCACCAACAAGCACTTCACGCTCAAGACCAGTCCGATGAAGCGCGAGGACCTGGACGAATTCGTCGACTGCTACAACCCGGCGAACCGGCACGAGCGCAAGGCGACGTGGTCAGCGAAGAATCCGGACGGCCGCTGGCGCGCGTACGACTACGACGCGCTCATCGCCCGGGACAAGGCCAGCCTCGACATTTTCTGGCTCAGGGACGACGCGCTCGCGGATTCCGACAACCTGCCACCGCCCGATGTGATCGCACAGGAGATCGTCGACGACCTGGAGGCGGCGCTGGAGCAGTTTCGCTTGATTGCGGCGGACCTGGGTTCGTCGCAGGAGGAGGCAGGCTAAGTAGTGCGGCGCGAAGGACCTGCTTGGCCGTAGTGAAAGTCTCCTGGAAAACTTGCCAATTTCAGCACGTACATATGGCTGCAAGGCAGGCGGGATGTTGGTTGCCGTGTTTGCAATGTTGAAGAATGCTGGCGGCACGGACATCGTTTGACCCATCTGGTGCGATAGACAAGAAACAGATTGCCCGACATTCGGCCGCGGAAGGCACATATGCTTTGAAAGCAAGCAGCAATGTGCGGACTCGCACAGACGCCCTGGTGAGCTTGGGGTAGATTGAACAATGAACTCCGTGCATGAAATAGCCACACCTCAACCTCAATTGCAAAACGTGCAGCAGTGGGCGAAGGAGAAGCTTGTCACCGGTCAGCAATTGGCATGGTCTCTCTACAGAGCGCCGCCATTTGAAGACCGATGCTGCCCGGTCTGCGGACACTACGGCTGCGACCGCTGCTAATGCAGTTGTTGCGGCGCCGGAGATTCAGGTCGAAGGAGCGGGGCAGGGGAGCGTCTAATCCGGCTTCACGCCCATCTTTTCCAGAAAAGCCTTGTAGAGGTAGAACTGCTCCACGGTTTCCTTTTCCAGCTGAGCCCGGTCCTTGTAGTCGTAAGGAATCTCCAGGTTCGCCAGGGTCTTCTGAAAATCAGGCCCTGAGGTGACCTTGCGGATGGCATCGCCGAGTACCTTGTAGACGGGATCGGGAAGGTCTTTGGGCCCGATGACCAGATAACCCAGTGCCGGCGCGTCCTGGCAGCCGATATCCTTCATCGTGGGGACGTCGGGCTGGGTGGGGTCGCGCTCGTTGGTATTCAACAGGACCAGGTTGCGCAGCCGTCCCTGTCGTACGAAGCTCATGTGCTGGCCGGAGCCCGCGGTGAAATCAACATGACCGCCCAGCAGCAGGGTGTTGGCTTCGGCGCCGCCTTTGGCGGGAAGATGGGTGAACTCCAGGCCCTTGCATTGCCGGAACAGTTCCACGCCCATCTGCTGCTGGCTGTGCGTTCCGGATGAACTGTAGGACAGGCCGGGCTTGGACTTGGCGTAGGCGACGAATTCGTCGACAGTCTTGATCGGCGAATCGCCGCGCACGGTGAGCGCGCCGATGTAGCGGGAATACTGGGCGATCAGGGTGAAATCCTTCAGCGGGTCATATTGCGCCCTGAAGATATGGGGCCGCACGGTGACCACGCCGGTGGACACCACGCCGATGGTATAGCCATCGGGTTTCGCGCGCGCAATCAGGGTGGCGGCAACCCCGGCCGTCGCCCCCGGTTTGTTTTCCACCGGGATGGGAACGCCGAGCAGCTTTTCCAACCCGTCGGCCAGGGCGCGCGCGCTCAGGTCGGTGGTGGCGCCGGGTCCGTAGCCCACATAGACGTTGATGTGCTTGGTCGGGAACGGCTGGGCGAACGCGGAAACGGAAACAAGACAAGCCAGGACCAGCGCGCTGCTGCCGAAGCGCTTGCGATCCATTCGGATGCTCATGGTCAAGCTCCTTTGGTTTGGGTTCTCGACACTGGAGTCTATATCGGTGCCAGGCCGACCGACAGCCCGCCGCACACGTAGAGCACCTGCCCGGTGACGAAGCCGGCTCTTTCGGAAAGAAAGAACTCGACCGCATGGGCGACTTCGTCGGGCTCGCCCAGGCGGCGCACGGGTACGGCCTCGAGCATGCGCGTCACCTGCGGCGAACCGGGCGGGTTGTGCTGTGCAAACAGTCCGGTGTTGATCGGCCCCGGCGCGACCATGTTCACGGTGATGCCTTCGGCGCCGAGTTCGAGCGCCCAGACGCGCGTCATCGCGAGCATGCCGGCCTTGGTCGCGGCGTAGACCGTGCGCCCCGCCTTGCCCAGCATGGCGCGCGAGCCGATGTTCACAATGCGTCCGAATTTGCGCGCGCGCATGCCCGGGATCACCGCCTGGGTCAGCAGCAGGCTTGCCTGAAGGTGCAGGGCCGACACCTCCTGAAAGGTTTTCATGTCGACCTTGTCGAGCAGGGCCGGGTCGCCGCCGCCGGCGTTGTTGACCAGGCCGGTGATGTCGAAGCGCCGCGCGGCCTCGGCGCCGGCCGCCGTGGTGGCTTCCGCATTGGTGAGATCGCAGGCGATATGGTGCAGCCGCGGGTCGCTCTTCGCCGGCGCGCGGCGCTGCAGCGTGACCACGGTGGATCCGCCGGCGAGCAGGCTATCGACGATCGCCGCGCCGATGCCGGCGCTGCCCCCGGTGACGATGATGGCGCGTTCGGTCATGGCCGCTTCAGCCTTTGAACAGTTTGCGCGCGATCAGCACGCGCTGGATTTCGTTGGTGCCGCCGCCGATCTGCGCGTGGCGCAGGTAGCGGTAGAACAGCGTCAGCGGCAGCTCGAGCGACTCGCCCATCGCACCGTGCACCTGGATTGCGCTGTCCAGGCAGCGCGCCCCCCATTCGCCGGCGCACAGCTTCACCATGGCCGCCTCGGTGCGTACGTCCTCGCCCGCATCGCCGCGCGCCGCGATCTCGTAGGTCATCGCGCGCAGCGCGGTGATGTCGATGTGCATGTCGACGACCAGCCGCTGGATCGCCTGGCGCTCCGAGATCGGCTTGCCGAAAGTGATGCGCTGCTTCGCCCACTCGATCGACATGTCCAGTCCGCGCTGCATCTTGCCGAGCGCGTAGGGCCCGCGCAGCAGCCGGTCGTGGATGGTCAGCCACTTCTGCCCGAGGGTGAAGCCCTTGCCGACCTCGCCGAGCACGTCCTCCTCCGGCACGCGGCAGTTGTCGAAGCGGATGATGTTCTGCGCCGCCCGCGGTCCGAGCCAGGTCTTCAGTCCCGGCACTTCGACGTGCATGCCCGGGTTGTTACGCTCGACCAGGAACATGGTGATGCCGCCGCGCTGGCGCTTTTCCGCGTCGGTCACCGCCTGCACCATCACGATGTCGGATTCTGCCGCCATGGAAATCCACATCTTGGTGCCGTTCAACACCCAGTGCTTGCCGTCTTTCACCGCGCGCGTTTGCATCATGCCGCCCGGATCGGACCCGGCGTTGGCCTCGGTCTGCGCGAAGCAGGTGGTCTTCGTTCCGTCGATCACCGGCTTGAGGAAGCGCTCGACCTGGTCGCCTTTGCATTCATACAGGATATTGGGCACGCTGGCGAACGGGAAAGGCACCGCGGTGTACATGAACTCTTCCAGAATCGCGATGCGCGCGAGCATCGACAGGTCCGAACCGCCGTGTTCTCCGGGGACCATCAGGTACCACAGGCCGGTGTCGCGCGATATCTTGATCAGCCGCTCGACCACCTCGGGTTTGAACACCGCGCGCAGGTTGATCGTTTCCTTGAGGCCGTAGGCATGCCCGGGATGGGGCAGGAACTCCTGTTCGAGCGGCAGCAGTTCCTCGCGCACGATGCGGCGCGCCACGTCGCGGTATTCGACGATTTCGGCGGGCAGCTTGTAGGCGTTGGTCGATTCGCTGGCGGTATTCAAGGCAATGCTCCTGAAAGAGGATCAGACGGCGAGACCCGGCAACTCGAGCACATGCCCGAGCTGGTCGAGCGACATGAGGGAATCGAACAGCGGGCGCGCCGGCACAGCGGAAGCACCGACGCGCAGGCAGTCGTCGAATTTCGCCCACAACTCCTCGCGCGCCAGCGGCTCCTGCGGGCCGCCGCGAACTGAAGTGATTTTGCGGCTCTCCAGGCGGCTGCCGTCGCTTTTGTCGATGGTGACAAGGTCATCGGGGGTGTAGCCCGGCGTGGCCGGATCCTCGCGGTCGTCCGGAGCTACGCTCACGCGCTGCATCAGCGACTGAATTTCGGCGCGGCGCACGAAATCGTCGGTGAGTTCGGTGAGCCCGGCGCGGCCGGCGACGAGGGCGCAGGCCATGGCGAACTCCATGCTGAACTTCGCTTCCAGTCCGGTCTGCGGCCGGTGGTTGCGCAAAATGATCGTGTTGCGCCGGCTGGTGGAGACGTTCACGCGCGCGACCCGCGCCGGGTCGAGCGGATTCTCCTTGAGCAGATCGAGCATGCCGTCGAGGGCGCGGTGGGTGCAGAAGCACAGCGGGTACTTCTTCACGCTCAACCCATCCTTGCTGAGCTTCCACACGCGGCCCGCTTCCACGGGCGAGTCGACGTCGATGCGCCCGGCGGGCGAGACGGCGGCGAGGAAGCCCTGCGGGTGTTCCAGCGCGTCGAGGGCTGCGGTGAATCCTGAAGCGGCGAGCCGCGCCGAAACCACGCCGGCGTGCGCGGCGCGCCCGGCGTGGAAGGGTTTGGTCATGGTGCCGAAGTTCGCCATGATGCCGGCGCTTTGCGAGGCGCCGAGCGCGATTGCATGCGCTGCCTGCTCCGCGCTGAGGCCGCGCAGCGATGCGCAGGCCGCCGCGGCGCCGATGGCGCCGAGGATGCCGGTGGGATGCCAGCCCTTGCTGTGATGCGCGTCCGCATCGCGGCGCACCAGTTCGGCCCAGGTCTCGTAGCCGGCCGCATAGGCGAGCACCATCTGCCGGCCGGTGGCGCCGATCGCCTGCGCTACGGCCAGGATCGCCGGCACCAGCACGGTGCTCGGGTGGCCGCGCTGGGCGACGTCGTCGAAGTCGAGCGCGTGCGCCGCGGTGGCATTGATCCAGGCGGCCTCTGCTGCGGGCGCGGTGCCGGCGCCGAACAGCAGCGTCGCCTCGCCCGGAGGCGGCGCGAGCGCCGCGCGGAGCAACCGCGCCGGCGGTTCACTCCGCCCCGCGATCATGACGCCGACGCAGTCGGTGAAGCCGGTGTGGATGACCGGGAGGGCGTCCCTGGGAATATCCTCATAGCGCAGTGCGGCGATGAATTTGCCGAGGCTGACGGTCAATGCAATGGGCATGTCTGTGTTCCGTGTCTGCTGCAAGAAAGGGTATTCAGGCCGCTTCGCGGATCTTCTGCCGCAGCCGGTCGAGTGTGCCGCCCCTCATCACGCAGCCCGGCAGCGGATGGCCGACGATTTCCTCGGCCAGCAGGGCCGATTCGATCAGCTTGTCCAGGTCGATGCCGGTATCGATGCCCATTTCCGCGCACATGAACACGAGATCCTCGGTGCAGACGTTGCCGGCCGCGCCGCGATGGGCGGCGAACGGGCAGCCGCCCAGGCCCGCGACCGCCGCGTCATAGATCGATACACCCATTTCCATGCCGGCATAGGCGTTGGCGATGCCCATGCCGCGCGTGTCGTGCAGGTGCAGCGATATCTGCAGCTGTGGAAACTTCTCGCGCACCGCGCCCACCACCCGCTTGATCGACAAGGGCGTGGCCCAGGCCATGGTGTCGGCGAGCGAAACGACCTTGAGATCGAGCTGGTACTGCGCGCCGATGTCGAGCATCTGCCGGATCATGTCGAGGACGTGCGGAATCGGAATGTCGCCCTCGAAGTTGCAGCCGAACGCGGCCATCAGCCCGGCGCGCTCGACCGGCACCTTGTACTGCTGGTACATCTTGACCATGGCGTGCTGCGCCTCGAGGTTTTCCTTCAGCGTGCGCTTCTGGTTGCGCAGCAGGAATTTTTCCGATGCGGTCAAGGACAGCGTGCCCTTGACGTCGAGCTTGCCGGTCGCGAGCGCCCGTTCGAGTCCCTTGTCGTTCAGCCAGAGCGCGGTGTAGCGCACTCCGGGCGCACGGGTAAAGCCTTTCACCACGTCGTCGGCGTCGGCCATGCCGGGCACGTTTTTCGGCGGCACGAAGGAGACGGCCTGGATTTGCTTCAGGCCGGTCCTGGAAAGCGAGTCGATCAGTTCGATCTTGCGCGCCGTCGGAATCGGGCCTTTTTCGAACTGAAAGCCCTCGCGCGGCCCTTCTTCATTGATGCGTACTGATTTGGGCAAATCTGACATGGTTGCGCTCCGTTGCGTGATGGAGGGAGGACGAAATTGAGAGTATGGCGGGACAATACGGAAATCAGGTCTGCGGCGGAACGAACGGATAGGGCACCGGACTCCCTCCCCGGTGCGGCAGGGCGACGGTCGCAGTGCCGGGCGTCGACTCCTTGCCCTCATCGTTGGTGATGCCCAGTTCGATGTCGACCAGGCCATAGTCGGGGCCGTCGCGCTTGGCGCTCACCTTGCCCCAGACGGACAGGGTCTCGCCGACGACATTCATCGCGCGGAACTGGAAGCTCACTTTCCACACCCACCCGGTGGGGCCGACCCAGTCCTTGAGCAGTTGCAGGATGTACTGCTGTTTCAGGGATCCGTTGATCAGCAGGCCGGGGAGTTTGTCGTGCTCGATGGCGAACGGCTTGTCGTAATGAATCCTGTGCCAGTTCTCCATCGCCGCCGACCAGCGCATCAGATGCGCGCTGGTAAGCGGGCCTTTTTCCAGCAGCGCGAGCGTGGCGCCGACATCGCAATCCTCGAAGTGGCGTGGGCCGCCCATGGCCATGGCTTATCTCCTGATCTGGGTGCGGCGGGTTTTCATCAACAGCTCGTCATCGCCGTTGCGGTATTCGGTCTCGATGCTCACGAACAGCATCGGACCTTTGCTGGTCTGCTTTTCCACGATGTCGGCGTAGCGCGAGCGCAGTTTCACCGTTTCACCGTGACGGGCGTAACGGAAGAACTCGATCTCCGAGCCGCCGTTGAGGAGCGCGAGATGCTTGATCGGAGCGAGTTCGGGCAGACCTGAGGAGGCAGCCGAGGCGAGGCCGTCGAAATCCGGGTCGCGCGCGCGTTCCTGCAGCGGGTCCGGCGCGCCGAACGCGCGTCGGAACATGTGCGTGGGGTACAAGGGTGGCGCTACCGGCCCGCCGAAGCGCGCGTTGTTCGGACACGCCTCGCGGAAGATCGGGTCTTCGTCCTGGATCGCCTGCGCATAGCGGCGCACCGCGCCGCGCTCGACCGGATCGCAGGCAGTCTCGGTTTCCGATTGCAGGCCGATGTATTCCTTCAGGGCTTCAGTCAGCAATGGCATAAGTCCTCTCTTTGTTTCCGAGCGCGGCGCGGCGACGCATCGTCGGTCTCAGCCGGGCGCCCCGACTATGTTGTTGGCGAGCAGGGCGCGGATGCGCTCCTCGGACAGCCCGAGTTCGCGCAGCACCTCGGCCGAATGCTCGCCCAGCAGCGGCGCGTGGCGCCTGACGCTGCCGGGGGTGGCGGAGAGTTTCACCGGCAGGCCCGCCATGCGGATCGTGCCCGCGGTCGGATGCTCGATTTCAACGATCATGTCGCGCGCCGCGACCTGCTCGTCCTTCACCACCTTGTCGATTGAATTGACCGAAGTACAGGGCACGCCCTGCGCCGACAGCCGCGTGACCCACTCGTCGACCGTGGCTGTGGCGAACATCTCGGCCAGCAGCGGGATCAGGACGGAGCGGTTGGCGGCGCGCAGGTTGGAGCTGCAAAAGCGCTCGTCCGCTTCCCATTCCGGCTTTTCGATCGCGCGGCACACGCCCTGCCACATGCGCTGGGTGAACGCGGCGACCACCACCCAGTCGTCTTTCGCCTGGAATGCCTGGTAGGGCACCGACAATTGCGACGCCGCGCCGCGGCGCACCGGCGGCCGGCCGGTGGCGAAATAGGAGGTGAGATGGTAGGAGAGCATCGCCAGCTGACCTTCCATCAGCGAGGTGTCCACGCGCTGGCCGCGGCCGCTGCTGTTTCTCGCCTGCAGCGCAAGCAACACGCCGATCACGCCGAACATGCCTGCGCCGAGGTCTGCCACGGAAATTCCGGCCTTGACCGGACCGCGGCCTTCCTCGCCGGTAATGCTCATGTTGCCGGAGAACGCCTGCATGAAAATATCATTGGCGCGATCGTGCCGGCGCGGACCGGTCGGCCCGAAACCGCTGATGCCGCAGTAGATCAGGCGAGGGTTGATCGCGGCGAGCGCATCGTAGCCGATGCCCAGCGCATCGAGTGCGCCGACGCGGAAATTGTCTATCACCACATCGGCGCTCGCGGCGAGCTGGTGCACGATGTCCACGCCTTCGGCTTGTTTCAGGTCGATCGACAGGCTGCGCTTGTTGCGGTTCGCCGCCGCGAAATAATAGCCGACCTCACCCGGAAAATAGGGAGGCCAGTGACGCGTCTCGTCGCCTTCCCCGACGCGCTCGATCTTGATCACGTCGGCACCGTAGTCCGCGAGCGTCATGCCGCAAAACGGGCCGGCCATGGCGACGCCGATCTCGATCACCTTGATACCGGCGAGGGGCGCTTCGCCCTCTAAATGGACCATGACAACGGCTTCCGTTAATATTCGCCAGGCGAATTACCTATTTGCATGTCGAATGTTGTTAGTCTCTTATGATTTTACCCCGGCCGAAGACACCGTGTATGCCTGCGGCTTGTCCGGCTTAGGCAGTGGGGTGCTCTTTGTCGATGCGGCGCGTCCGCGGCAAAAGAGGTATGAATAGGCTCGTGCGACCGCCCTGGCTGCCGGAGAAATGGGATAGGGAAGCAGACGTAGTGGTCGTCGGTTTCGGCGGCGCCGGCGCCGCGACGGCGATAACGGCGCACGACCTGGGCGCCACGGTCCTGCTGCTGGAGAAGGCGCCCGAGGGCGAGGAGGGCGGCAACACCCGCGTGGCCGCGCAGGGCTATCTCAACGTGTCCGACGTGGACAAGGCCATCACCTATCTCGACGCGATGTGCGGCCCCTACGCGGTGCCGCGCGAAATGGTGCGCGCGTGGGCCGACGAGATGAGCCGGAACAACGACTGGCTCGCGAGCATCGGCGGTGATCCGCAGGAGCACCAGTTCCCGCCTGCTGGCATCGAGTTTCCCGAGCTCCCCGGCTCGGACTGCGTGCACAAGTTTCATCATGGCGACATCCTCGGATATTCGAATACGTGGAAGTTGTTCGAGCGCGCCGTGAAGCAAAGGCCGATCGATATCCTCTACGAGGCGCCGGGGCGGGCGTTGATTCAGGACGGCGTTACCAAAGAGATTCTCGGCATCCGCGCCGAGCGGCGCGGCAGGTCGATCTGCATAAAAGCGCGCAAGGCCGTGGTCCTCACCTGCGGCGGCTTCGAGAACAACCAGGAGATGATCAGGAACTACCTGCCCGGCCTTCCCTATTGCTACACCTCCGGCAGCCCATATAACGAGGGCGACGGCGTCGCGATGGGTCTGTCGGTGGGGGCCGACCTGTGGCACATGAACAACTACGCCGGCCCGACGATGGCGCTGAAAGTGCCCGAATACAAGACGACGTTTTCGATGATGCCGCTGCACTTCGGCCACGTGCAGCAGGGCGGCATGATCGTCGTCGGCCCCGACGCGAACCGTTTCTGCAATGAAAAGCTCAGGACCTTGCATGGAAAGATAAAGAAGAACGGCCGCTGGGGTCCGGCGCCCGTTCCCTGTCCCATGTTCATGGTGTTCGATCATGCCCTTTTCACCAGCTGCACGCTTTACGACAAGAAACCCGTCATGGGCTGGGGCCGGATCATCGAGAACTACGACTGGAGCGACGACAACCGCGCTGAATTGGAGCGGGGCTGGGTCAAGCAGGCCGCGTCCGTGGCGGCGCTCGCCCTGGCCATTGGACTGGATCCGGCCGCTCTCGAACAATCGATCAAGCGCTGGAACGGCAATTGCGACGGCGGCAAAGATCCGCACTTTGGCCGGAGCAAGATGCTGGTTCCTTTCGGACCGCCGCCCTTCTACGCCGTCGAACTCTCACCGTCGATGCTCAACACGCAAGGCGGGCCGCGGCGCAACGAGAAGCGTCAGATCGTGCGGCCGGACAATACGCCCATACCGAGGCTTTACAGTTCGGGCGAGCTCGGGTCGATCTACAGCTACCTGTACCAGGGCACCGGCAATATCGGCGAATGCCTGGCGTTCGGACGCATCAGCGCGCGCAACGCGGTCGCAGAATCGCGCTGGGACGAATAGGCGCGACGCCCGTTCGCAATCCCGCCAGCTGCGGGAAAAGGGCGAAGCGCATGGTCGAGTTCTTGACAGAACTGCGTTACTGCGAAAGAAGCACAGTCTCGAACGGCAGCAGCGCGCGGCTTATGCCGCGAGGACGTCAAGTGCCGGCTGGTACTGGAGGTTTTGGGCCGCGGCAACTGCCTCGCATGACACCTTGCCGGCATGGATGTTGATGCCAATGCGCAGATGAGGATCCTCCATGCAGGCGCGCTTCCAGCCCTTGTCCGCCAAAGCCAAAGTATAGGGCAAGGTTGCGTTGTTCAACGCGAAAGTGGATGTGCGAGGCACCGCGCCCGGCATGTTGGCAACACAGTAGTGCACGATGCCTCCGACCTCGTAGGTCGGGTCCTGGTGCGTAGTGGGTCTGGAGGTTTCGAAACAGCCGCCCTGATCGATGGAGATGTCGACCAGCACCGCACCCGGCAGCATTCTCGCCAGATGCTCGCTCCTGACCAGCTTGGGCGCCGCTGCACCGGCAATCAGTACCGCCCCGACGATAAGGTCCGCCCCCAGCACCGCATCCTCCACGGCCTGGCCTGTTGCATACACGGTCCGCAGACCCGGGCCGAAGATATCGTTCAGGTGGCGCAGGCGCGGCAGTGACTTGTCCAGGATCGTGACCTCCGCGCCCATTCCGACAGCGATGCGCGCCGCATGGTATCCCGCCACCCCGCCGCCGAGTATGGCGACGCGGGCCGGTGGCACACCGGGCACGCCGCCCAGAAGCACTCCGCGCCCGCCGGAGGGCTTCTGCAGGCAGCTTGCTCCGACCTGGATCGACATGCGGCCTGCCACTTCGCTCATGGGCGCGAGCAGCGGCAATCCGCCGCTGCTGTCGGTAACCGTTTCATACGCAATGGCGGTGCAGCCGGATTGCCGTAGCAGCCGCACCTGCAGCGGATCTGGCGCCAGGTGAAGATAGGTGAAGAGTATCTGGCCCTCGCGCAGCATCGCGCACTCCTCCGGCTGCGGTTCCTTGACCTTGACTACCATTTCCGCTCTCGCAAAAACCTCCGCCGCCGTTGCAACGATCTCGGCGCCGACCGCGCGGTACTCGGCGTCGTCGCAGCCAATGCCAGTCCCCGCGCCGCTCTGAACCAGAACCTGGTGACCGTGCGTGAGTGCCTCGTTCACCGACGCCGGCGTCATGCCGACACGGTACTCGTGGACCTTTATCTCCCTGGGTATGCCGATGATCATTGTCTGCTCCCTCAAGTTGTTTGCGCGAAAGGATATGATGGTCGAAGTGGCACGAAATAGGCTTGCAAAGTGATGAAACGGAATCAATTGTTGTGCAATAATCTTCTGTCTAAATAGCAAACGGCACAGGTTTATGCGGCAGATCGAGTTCGATAAGACAGATCGTAAGATTCTTGCCTTGTTGCAGAATGATGGTCGCATGACCAACGCCGAGTTGGCGCAGCGAATCAGCCTTTCTCCCTCCGCCTGTCTGCGCAGAGTGCAACGGCTGGAGGAGTCCGGGGTAATTTCGGGTTATGTGGCGTTGGTGCTGCAGGAAGCGGTCGGGCGACCGACAAGTATCTTTGTCGAGGTGACGCTGAAGAGCCAGAGCGAGGAATCGCTGAAAGCGTTCGAACGGGCCGTGCGGGCCTGTCCGGACATCATGGAGTGTTACCTGATGTCGGGCGATGCCGATTACCTGATCCGGGTAGTGGCCGCCGACACGCAGGACTACGAACGCATCCACAAGCAGCACCTCACCCGCCTGCCCGGCGTAGCGCGCATCCGCTCCAGTTTCGCCCTGCGTGCCATCTGCAAGAAGACGGCCCTGGACGTTTGATCTCTTTGCCGTCCGAGTCATGGCCATCGCCCGCCAGGCGCTCCTTGGGGAACGATGCCACCAGTGCGGTCTCTAGCCGAGCCGGGATGCGAAGCGTGCGCTGTCCATACCGCTGGAGGTGACGTGTCCGATAGAGGGACTGCCGCCGTCCGGGCTGTAGCGTGAGCGCGCGGCATCCGCCACCAGGTGCGAGCCCTCGAGCGCGACGAATTGCGGATTCCTTGGCAACAATCCGACGAATTTCAGGCCATTTCGGCGAATGATTTGTCAAGTGTTGAGTTCCAACCGCCAGAAAAGGACCGACAGAAAAAGACCAGGCACTAGCATCGTCGCGTTTTTTGAGGCAAAATCTCACGTAAGCGCTTGATGGCCGCGGCTTTTCGCGTCTTATTCCGCAGTGCATCAAGTCCGGTTTCGTGCTCGTATTGGAGGCTTGAGGCAAGCATATGGGGGAGATTCCGCTCATTCTGACGCTGGATTTCCACGGCGTCCCGCATCGCTGGGTGACCTGGCAGCAGTCCTGTTATTACTACGCCAAGAACCTGGTGGCGTGGACGCTGGGCGAAAGCGCGTTCACGTTCTACGGCGGCACTTCGCGCAGGACCGGCGAGCGCTCTAGCATCACCGCCAATTCCATCATCGCGATCAAGGGCAAGGCAATGGCGGCCAGGGGCTTCTCGCAGGTGCCGCCGCTGAACAATCGCGAACTGTTCCGCCGCGACCGCCATATCTGCGCCTACTGCGGCGCCGAGTTCGGCTACCTGCGTCTCACCCGCGACCACATCACGCCGCTGTCGCGCGGCGGGCGCGACCACTGGATGAACGTGGTCTCGGCCTGCCGGCATTGCAACGGCATCAAACGCAACCGCAAGCCCGAGGAAGCCGGCATGGAATTGATGTACACCCCTTACGTGCCGAACAAGGCCGAGTACCTGATCCTCACCAACCGCAAGATCCTCTCCGACCAGATGGGTTTTCTGGTCCAGCACGTCGCCGCGCACAGCCGCGTCATGCCGCACGCCGTCGCGCGCGCCTAGGACGCCGTTTTTCTTGCCACAGGATTTCTGGCGTCACTCCGGCTTTCATTTGCTCCGGCGCGACGCGAGCGGCCGGCTGCTCGTCACCGACGACTTCCTGCGCGCCTATTACCTGCGGCCCGAAGTCCGTCCGCAGGAAGAATCCTGCGCCAACGAGATTGCCCTGCACCAGGCACTGCTGGACGCGCCGCGCAGGCAGGTGGAGGCGGCCGAGATCGAGTCGATGTCCGACGTCGATGTCCGCTCCAACTACCGCATACTGCTCGATTTCCGCGACCGGCTGCTCGCTGCGCCCACGCTGGAGGCCTGCTACCTCGGCCTGTTCGCCGGCGGCGATGTCAGCGTGCCGCCGCTGTTCATCGATCAACTGGCGCAGATCATCCTGAGGAACATCCTCGAGGGCGCGGACGATGCGCTCGAACTGCGCGCAGCGGAATTGTTCTATCGCGAGCAGAAGGCGAACGTGCAGGCGGGCGCGGTCATGCTGGCCGATGCGGAGACGATCGAGATGCACGCAAGCGGCAGCGCCGGCGGCGCGGCGCGCGGCGGCCTCGTGCAACTGATCGCCGAGGCGCAGGCGCCGTCGCATCGGGCACAGGTGCCGGTGCAGACGGTGGATCTCGACGTGCTCGACAGCGGCAATACACAACTGTACTGGTCGCGCGATGAGCGCCACGATTTCGTCATCAGCATGAACTACGGTCGCGCCGCGCTCACGGCCTTTTGCCGCGTGCTCGAATGCTGGATTCTGCACCTGTCCGGCGTCAAAGCGACGGTGTCGCCGGTGCCGCGCATCGAGGAAACGCGCTGGGCCTGGCACATCGGGCTCGATGCCCAGTCGACCGCGCTGCTGAACGATCTGTGGCGAGGCGAGGACGTGGAGCCGGAACGGCTGAAACGCGTGCTCGCGCTGTTCCGCCTGGATTTCGCCGATGCGCGCGATATGCGCGCCGATATTGCCGGCAGGCCGGTGTATCTCGCCTTGTCCATGGGCGAGGACGCGGTGGTGCGCATGAAGCCGCAAAACCTGTTCATCAATCTGCCTTTGGCGCGGGCCTCGTGAAACCCGTTATGAAGCCGGACTACTGGCTGCGCGCCAAGCGCGCGCTGGCGCGCCGGGACGCAGTCCTCGCAGGCATCATCCGCGCCCATCCGCGAATAGCGCTCGCACGCCGCGGCGAGCCGTTCAAGACGCTTGCCCGTTCCATCGTCGGCCAGCAGATTTCGGTAAAAGCGGCCGAGTCGGTGTGGAACCGGGTGCTCGCCGTCGCCCCGGCGGCGACACCGGAACAGATGCTCAAGGCGCGCCGCCGGCTTCCCGCCTGCGGCCTGTCGCAGCGCAAGGCCGAGTACATCGCGGACCTCGCGCGCCACTTTGCCGAGGGCACCATCCATGCGCGCGACTGGCCGGAGATGGATGACGAGGCGGTGATCGCCGAGCTGGTTCAGGTGCGCGGCATCGGCCGCTGGACAGCGGAGATGTTTTTGATGTTCAACCTGTTGCGGCCCGATGTGTTGCCGCTGGATGATCTGGGCCTGCGCAAGGCGATCAGCCTGCATTATTTCGACGGCGGCGAGGTCGCGCGCGAGCGCATGCGCGAGCTTGGCGCGAGCTGGTCACCATGGCGCTCGGTCGCGACCTGGTACCTCTGGCGCAGCCTTGACCCGGTGCCGGTAGAATACTGAATCACCGGATGAGCGGCTGCGTGCCCAGGGGCAGTGCGCTAGAATAGGACATTATGCGTATGCGGCGTAGTCCGATCCTTTGAAAACAACTTTTCTGGAATTCGAACAAGCGATTTCCGATGTCGAAGCCAAGATCGAGGAGTTGCGCTTTGTGCAGGACGACTCCGCGGTGGATATCTCGGAGGAAATCGCGCGGCTGCAGAAGAAGAGCAATGCGCTGACCAAGGAAATCTACGCCAAACTCACTCCTTGGCAGATGGCGCAGGTGGCGCGTCATCCGCAGCGCCCGTTCACGCTCGATTACATCAACCTGTTGTTTACCGATTTCGAGGAACTGCACGGCGATCGTGCTTTCGCCGACGACTTGTCCATCGTCGGCGGCCTGGCGCGTTTCAACGGCCAGTCGGTGATGGTGATCGGGCAGCAGAAGGGGCGCGATACCAAGGAAAAGATCCTGCGCAACTTCGGCATGCCGCTTCCGGAGGGCTATCGCAAAGCCATGCGCCTGATGCGCCTGGCGGAAAAATTCGGCATCCCGGTGCTGACCTTCGTCGATACCCCCGGCGCATATCCCGGCATCGGCGCCGAGGAGCGCGGCCAGTCCGAGGCGATCGGACACAGCCTTTACGTGATGGCGGAGCTGAAAGTACCGATCATCTGCACCGTCATCGGCGAGGGCGGATCGGGCGGCGCGCTCGCGCTTGCCGTGGGCGATATCGTGATGATGCTGCAATACGCCATCTATTCGGTGATTTCGCCCGAGGGTTGCGCTTCGATCCTGTGGAAAAGCGCCGACAAGGCGCCCGAGGCGGCGGAAACGCTGGGCATTACCGCGAACCGGCTGAAGACGCTGGGCCTGATCGACAAGATCATCAACGAACCCCTGGGCGGCGCCCACCGCGACCACGCGGCCATGGCGCAGGGTTTGAAGAAAGCGCTGCAGGATGCGTTGCGATCTTTCGCCAGCAAGGGCATCGACGAGCTGATCGAGGCGCGCTTCGACCGCCTGATGGAATATGGCAAGTTCAGGGAAATCGAAGTCGAATAGCCCGGACGGCGTCGAAGCCGCGGTAGGCGCGGCGCTGAAGCCTTTGCTCACTCCCAATGCGAAGCTGGTGCTGGGACTGTCGGGCGGTCTCGACTCGGTGGTGCTGCTGGAGGTACTGCGCCGGCTTGCCGCGCCGCTCGGGTTCCGCCTCGCTTGCGTGCACGTCAATCATGGCATCAGTCCGAACGCGCGCCGCTGGGCGGCATTTTGCGCGCGCAGGTGCAAACGGCTCGATGTCGCGCTGGCCGTGAATCAGGTGGACCTGGAGCCCTATCGCGCCGAGGGCTTGGAGGCTGCGGCGCGCCGCGCCCGCTATCAGGTCTACGCGCGGCAGGAAGCCGATTTCGTCGTGCTGGCCCAGCACCTGGACGACCAGGCCGAGACCGTTTTGCTGCAGTTGCTGCGCGGCGCCGGAGTCAGGGGCGGGGCGGCGATACCAATGCTGCGGGGACAGCATGCCGGCAACAAAACCAAAAGCGCGCGGGCACCCGCCATCCTGCGGCCCATGCTCGCGCTTTCGCGCAAGCAAATCGAAGCCTACGCTCGTGCCAACAAGCTCACGTGGATCGAGGACGAGAGCAACGCCGACACGCGCCGCGGCCGCAATTTCTTGCGCCACCGCGTGTTGCCCGTGATCGGGCGCGCCTTTCCCGGCTACCGTGCGACGCTGGCGCGTGCCGCCGGACATATGGCCGAGGCGAGTGTGATCCTGGATGAACTGGCCCGAGACGACGCCAGACTCATCGTCAGCGGAAACAAGCTGGCCGTTGCCGAACTGAAACGAGCCGGAATTCCGCGCGCGAAGAATCTGCTGCGCTGGCTGCTGCTGCAACAAGGCCAGGCGGCGCCGGAGGCGGAGCGTCTGCGGGAAGGATTGCGCCAGCTTTTCGAGGCGGGCGATGACGCCGCCGTCTGCGTCGCGCTGGGCGCATTCGAACTGCGCCGCTTTGCCGGTCACGCTTATCTGTTCCCGGCGCTGCAGCACGCGCCGGCGAATTTGCGACGCGACTGGGACGGCAAACGTCTGTGGCCGTTGCCGGAATTGGGTGGCACCTTGCATTTCGCACGCGCGCAAGGCGCGGGTCTCGATTGCGCGCGGGTTCGCGAGCAGGGATTGAGCGTACGGCTGCGCCAAGGGGGGGAGAAGTTGCGGCTGCAGGCGAAGCGCTCGACGCGCAGCCTGAAAAACCTGCTGCAGGAAGCGCGCATGCCTCCCTGGGAGCGCGAGCGGTTACCGCTGATCTACTGTGCCGATATTTTGGTGGCGGTTCCGGGTCTGGGCATGGCGAGCGGCTGGCGGGCGGGTTCCGAAGAGACCGGCTGGGTGATTACCTGGCGGCCGGCCTGAGCCGCCGCGTTTGCCTGGCTCGCGCCAGAGTCACAGCTTACCGGTGGCGTGGGCTCTATTAGGCGACATAAAGTAAAATCCCTGATAAAATATAACGTTAAGCTTTGTCCCGACCTAATTTTGGAGATTTGCATGGCATTGGAACGCACCCTATCCATCATCAAGCCTGACGCGGTGGCCAAGAACGTCGTCGGCAAGATTTATTCCCGCTTTGAAACCAATGGCTTGAAGATCATCGCCGCACGCATGCTGCATTTGTCGCGCACCGAGGCCGAGGGCTTCTATGCGGTGCACAAAGGCCGGCCCTTTTTCGAGGACCTGGTCAAGTTCATGATCTCCGGCCCGGTAATGGTGCAGGTGCTGGAGGGCGAAGGCGCCATCGCGAAGAATCGCGAGTTGATGGGGGCGACCGACCCGAAAAAAGCGGACAAAGACACCATTCGCGCCGACTTCGCCGACAGTATCGACGCCAATGCCGTGCACGGCTCCGACGCCGTGGACACGGCGAAGGTGGAGATCGCCTATTTCTTCCCGGCGTTAAACATCTACTCGCGCTGAATCGCAATCGCCGTGAACCTAAACCTCCTCAACCTCGACGCTGCGCAAATGGCCAGCTACTTCGCCGAAGCGGGCGAGAAGCCGTTTCGTGCCAAGCAGCTGTTGCGCTGGATCCATCAGTTCGGGGAGGCGGATTTTTCCAGGATGAGCGATCTCGCCAAGCCCTTGCGGGAAAAACTCGCCGCCAGCGCGGTGATCGAGGCGCCGCAGGTCGTTTCGGACACCACGGCTGCCGACGGTACGCGCAAGTGGCTGATCGACGTCGGCAACGGCAACGCAGTGGAAACGGTATTCATTCCCGAGATCAACCGAGGCACCCTGTGCGTGTCCTCGCAGGCTGGCTGTGCGCTCGACTGCAAATTCTGTTCAACCGGCAAGCAGGGCTTCAACCGCAACCTCAGCGTGGCCGAGATCATCGGCCAACTCTGGATCGCATCCCGCGCTCTGGCGCGCGATGCTGGTGGCACGCCGGCGCGTGGCGCAGCGGAGGCGCCCGGCGCCGCGCCCAGAGGCGAGCGCATCGTCAGCAACGTCGTCATGATGGGCATGGGCGAGCCGTTGGCGAATTTCGACAACGTGGTGACGGCGATGCGTCTGATGCTGGACGATAACGCCTATGGGCTGTCGCGCCGGCGGGTGACGCTGTCCACCTCGGGCATCGTGCCCGCGATCGACCGCCTGGGCGATGCCTGTCCGGTGGCGCTGGCGATATCGCTGCACGCGCCCAACGACGCGCTGCGCGACACCCTGGTGCCGATCAACCGGAAATACCCGCTGTCCGAGCTGCTTGCCGCCTGCCGCCGCTACCTGGACAAGGCGCCGCGCGATTTCATCACCTTCGAGTACGTCATGCTGGAGGGCGTCAACGACAGCACCGAACATGCTCGGCAACTCATACAGCTGGTGCGCGACGTTCCGTGCAAATTCAACCTGATTCCATTCAACTCCTTCCCGAATTCCGGCTTCAAGCGCTCGTCGCGCGACGCCATCCGCCGTTTCGCCGAAATCCTCATCACTGCCGGACTCGTGGTGACGACACGCAAGACGCGCGGAGACGACATCGACGCCGCTTGCGGCCAGCTCGCGGGCAAAGTGGAAGACAAGACCCGGCGCACGCGCCGGGTGGTGGAGATACGGCCATGCTGAGACGGACCGCTTATTTTGTGCTGTTGCTCGCCTGTGGCGCGCTCGCCGGCTGCGCGCAGTCCCCGGCGACGTCCGCGACGCAGGCGAACACGGTGGAGACAGGCACCCTGACCGGCGAGGTCGGCGACCCGCGCAACCGCGCGCGCATCCACACCGAACTGGCCTCGGCTTATTTTGAACGCGGCAACATGGGCGTCGCGCTGGAAGAATTGCGCATCGCCATCGATGCCGATCCGAATTATGCGCAGGCGTTCAACGTGCTCGGCCTGGTGCACATGGACCTGCGCGAGAACGCCGTCGCGCAGCAACATTTCGAGCGCGCGCTGCGCCTCTCCCCGAACGATCCGGACATCAACAACAACTACGGCTGGTTCCTGTGCCATAGCGGGCGCGAGGAGCAGTCGATCGCCTACTTCCTCGCCGCGATCAAGAACCCGCTGTACCACACCCCGGCGCGCTCCTACGTCAACGCCGGGCTGTGCGCGATGAGGAAGAACAACGAACGCGATGCTTTCGATTACTTCGAGCGGGCGCTGCGCAGCGAGCCCGACAATCGCCAGGCGGTGCTCCACATGGCATCGATCCAGCACAAGCGCGGGCAGCTGGAGTCGGCACGCGCTTATATCGGCCGCTTCAACAAGCTGGTCGAGCCGACCGCCGAATCGCTGTGGCTGGCGCTGCGCATCGAGCGCAAGTTGGGCGACAAGTCGGCCGAAAATACCCTGGCCACGCAGCTGCGGCGGCGTTTTTCCGGCTCGAAGGAATACCAGGACATGGTCCAGGGCAAGTTTGAATGAGCGAAGCGGAACCATCGACAGAACAAACCAGCCCGGGACGGGCGCTGGCGGCCGCACGCACCGAGCTCAAGCTCAGCGTTGCCGACGTATCCCAACAGATCAAGTACGGGGTCAAGCAGATCGCGGCCATCGAGGCCGACGACTACGCGAAATTGCCCGGCACGACGTTTGTGCGCGGCATGATCCGCAGTTACGCCAAGCTGGTCCAGCTCGATCCCCAGCCCCTGCTTGCCGACCTGGGCCGGCGCGATATCCCCGCCCCGGTCACGGTCGATCTGCGCACCGGCGGACAGGAGCCATTTTTCGAGGGCGGGAAGAAATCGAGTCGAGTCTATGTCTATCTGTCGTTGGCAGCGCTGCTGGCGGTGGCGATCCTGGTCTATGAATGGTATGCCAGCCCACCCTCCGCGGGCGAGGTGGTGACCATCAAGCCTAAAGTCGCAAGGAACGAGGCGGTGCATGCGCCTCTTGCGCGGGCGAGCGCACCCGAGCAGTCAGTCGGGACGGACGCGCAGCCCGTTGAACCGCAGGCGCGGGCGTCGGCGGTGCCGGTTCCCGCCGCCAGCCGTAAGCGTGGCGGGTCCAAACACCTCGAACTCGAATTCAGCGACATGTCGTGGGTAGAAATCAGACAGGCGAACGGCAAGATCCTGCTGTCGCAACTCAACCCGGCCGGCACGAGACAGTCGATCGAAGGCGTGCCGCCGTTCGAAGTCGTCATCGGCAACGCTGCCAATGTGCGCTTGATGTACAACGACGCAGCAGTCGATTTGCGGCCTTATTTCAAGGTCGACGTCGCCCGCCTGACGCTCGAGTAGCCCTCATGTCCTGCACGTTACGCAAGAACACGCGCCAGGTGCGCATAGGCGATGTCGTCGTCGGCGGCGGCGCGCCCATCGTGGTGCAGTCGATGACCAATACCGATACCGCCGATGCGCGCGCGACGGCGCAGCAGGTCCACGACCTGGCGCGCGCCGGCTCCGAATTGGTGCGGATCACCGTCAATACGGCGGAGGCGGCGGCGCAGGTCGCGCATATCCGCGAGGACCTTGCGCGCAGGGACTGCAGCGTGCCGCTGGTGGGGGATTTCCATTTCAACGGGCACCGCCTGCTCAGCCAGTATCCGGAGTGTGCCGAGGCGCTCGCCAAGTACCGCATCAACCCCGGCAATGTCGGCAAAGGATCGAAACGCGACGACCAGTTCGCGACCATGATCGAAATGGCCTGCAAATTCGGCAAGCCGGTGCGTATCGGCGTGAACTGGGGCAGCCTGGACCAGGAACTGCTGGCTCGCCTGATGGACGAAAACGGCGCGCGCGTGGAACCGCTGGCGGCCGACGCGGTCATGCGCGAGGCGCTGGTCGTGTCGGCACTGGAGTCGGCCGCGCAGGCGGAGAAATGGGGCCTTCCCACTGACCGGATCGTGCTGTCGTGCAAGGTAAGCGGCGTGCAAGATCTGATCTCGGTCTATCGCGACCTGGCGGCGCGCTGCGATTATCCCTTGCACCTCGGGCTCACCGAGGCCGGCATGGGGTCCAAAGGCATCGTCGCCTCCACCGCGGCGCTCTCAGTGCTGCTGCAGGAAGGCATAGGCGACACCATCCGCATTTCGCTCACGCCCGAACCGGGCGGCGATCGCACCCGTGAAGTCGTGGTGGCGCAGGAAATCCTGCAGACCATGGGCTTGCGCTCGTTTGCGCCGCTGGTCATCAGTTGCCCCGGCTGCGGCCGCACCACCAGCACCTACTTCCAGGAACTCGCCGCGAGCATCCAGGCGTACCTGCGCAGCCAGATGCCGCTGTGGCGCGAACAATTTCCCGGCGTGGAAGGCATGCACGTCGCCGTGATGGGATGCGTGGTCAACGGCCCGGGCGAATCGAAGCAGTCCAACATCGGCATCAGCCTGCCGGGTTCGGGCGAACGGCCGGTCGCCCCGGTATTCGTGGACGGTGAGAAGACGGTGACGCTAAAGGGCGACACTATCGCCGAGGATTTCAAGAAGATCGTCGATGACTACGTGCGCAGCCATTATGGCGCGGGCGCGGCAAGCGCTGCGGCATCAAAAAATTCAGCAACTATTCCGACAAAAGCGGCGGTCTGAGTCATGCCGTTTCCGAGTTTCCGGGCGCAACCATGAGCCATACCATACAAGCCGTCCGCGGAATGAACGACATTCTGCCGGGCGCGGCGGTACTTTGGGAGGAACTGGAGGAGACACTGCGTTCCTGGCTCCGCAGCTACGGCTATCGCAACCTGCGCACGCCGCTGCTCGAGCCGACGGCCTTGTTTCGCCGCGCCATCGGCGAGGCCACCGACATCGTCGAAAAGGAAATGTACAGTTTCGTCGATGAGTTGAGCCGCGAGGCGCTGACGCTTCGCCCGGAAGCCACGGCTTCCACGGTGCGGGCGGCAATCGAGCACAATCTGCTCTACGGCAGCCCGCAGCGGCTGTATTACATGGGACCCATGTACCGGCACGAACGGCCGCAGAAGGGACGCTACCGCCAGTTCCACCAGGTCGGCGCGGAAGCCCTGGGCTATGACGGCCCGGATGTGGATGCCGAGTTGCTGCTGATGTGCGTTCGGCTGTGGGACGACCTCGCGCTTGACGATATCAAGCTGCAGCTCAACTGCATCGGCAGCCTTGAGGAGCGCCTGAGGCACCGCGCTGAACTGGTGCTGTATTTGCAGGCGCACGAGGATGCGTTGGACGAAGACGCCAAGCGCCGCCTGCATACCAATCCCTTGCGCGTGCTCGACAGCAAGAACGCCTTGATGCAACCGCTGATCGAGGCGGCGCCGCGGCTGCTCGATCACCTGGGCGATGCCTCGCGGGCGCATTTCGAAGGGGTGCAGCAGGTGTTGAAGGACGCCGGCATTCCCTACAGCATCAATCCGCGCCTGGTGCGCGGTCTGGACTATTACAATCTTACCGTGTTCGAGTGGGTGACCGACCGCCTCGGCGCCCAGGGCACGGTGTGCGGCGGCGGACGCTACGACGGCCTGTTCGAGCAAATCGGGGGCAAGCCCACGCCAGCCTGCGGTTTTGCCATGGGACTCGAGCGGCTGCTCGCGCTGATGCAAGAGGCGCGTGCAACGGAACCCGCGGCCCAATGCGAAGTCTATGTTGTGCACCAGGGCAGCGCCGCCGACCGCATGGCCTTCGGCGTGGCCGAGGAGTTGCGCAATCGCGGCCTGTCGGTGATCCAGCATTGCGGCGGCGGCAATTTCAAGGCGCAGATGAAAAAAGCCGATGCGAGCGGGGCCGCGATCGCGGCAATCATCGGCGAGGACGAGGCCGCAAACAACGAGGTCAGCGTGAAGCATCTGCGCCAGGAGCGCGAGCAACTGCGCGTGGCGCGCGCTGCGCTGCCCGATACCGTAACCGATTTGTTATTTTTGGAAGATAACCAAGAGAGCGCCTAACGAATCGTTAGGCGCCTGATTTAGGGGAGCACGAGGGGAGGTATCCCCTCGTAACGTTAAAGGATTAGCAATGGCTACATACGATCTGGAAGAACAGGAACAGCTGGCAACGCTCAAAGCGTGGTGGAAGGACAATGGCAATCTGGTGCTGACCAGCGTGAGCCTGGTGCTCATCGCGTTCGCCGCCTGGCAAGCTTGGAACTACTATCAGCGCAACCAGGCCGCCCAGGCATCGGCTTTGTATGAAAATGTGCAGAAAGCAGCGCGCGCCGGCGAGGTGAAGCAGGTGCGCGAAAGCGCCGGGGCCATCCTCGAGCAGTACCCGCGCACGGCCTACGCCGCGATGGCTGCGCTGGTTTCGGCCAAGGCGCACTTTCAGGGCGGCGATCTGAAAACCGCGCGCGCCCAACTCGCCTGGGTGGTCGAAAACGCCAGGGACGAAGGCTTGCAGGACATTGCGCGTGTCCGCCTTGCAAACGTGATGCTGGACGAAAAGGCCCACGACGATGCGCTAAAAACGCTTGACGCCAAGCACGGCGCCACGTTCGATGCGCTGTTTCTGGCGACGCGGGGCGATGTCCTGGTCGCGCAGGGCAAGACGGAAGAGGCGCGCGCGGCCTACAACAGCGCGCTGGAAAAGGCGGACACCAGGGATTCAGGGTTGCGCGCATCGATCCAGCTGCGCCTCGATGCGCTGGGCGCGGCGAAATGATGCGCGTCTTTGCATCCGTTCTTGCGCTCGCCGCAATGCTGCTGCTCGCCGGTTGCGGCGGCGGCAGCATGGTCAGCAATGCGATCGACACCATCAACCCGATGAACTGGTTCGGCAGCCGCAATCCGGCGCGGGAAATGGCGCCGTTGCCGCCGCTGGAGAGTACGGTGGCGGCAAGCACGCTGTGGCAAGCGAATATTGGGAATTCGCAGCAGTCGGTATTCAGCCCCGCGGTGGCGGGGGGCAGCGTCTATGCGGCCGCGAGCGACGGTACGATTGCGCGCCTGGATGGCGGCAGCGGCAGACAGCTGTGGCGCATCAATGCGGGGGAGCGCCTGACCGGCGGCGTCGGCGCCGATGGCAAAGTGGTGGCGGTGGGAAGCGGCAAGGGCGAGGTGCTCGCCTTCGACGCCACTGGCAATGCGCTGTGGAGGACGCAGGTAAGCAGCGAAGTGTTGGCTGCGCCGCAGGTGGCGGACGACGTCGTCGTGGTGCGCAGCGCCGACAGCCGCATCTTCGGCCTGGATGCGAACGACGGCAAGCGCAAGTGGTATTACCAGCGCTCCTCGCCCGCGCTCACCGTGCGCTCGCCGGCGGGTATCAGCATTTCCAGGGGCGTCGTTTATGCCGGCTTTGCCGGCGGCAAGCTGGTCGCGATCAACTTGTCCAACGGCGCGGTGCGCTGGGAGACGACCGTGGCCCTGCCGCGCGGCACCACCGAACTGGAGCGCGTCACCGATGTGATCGGAATGCCCGTGGTCACCGAGCGCGAGGTGTGCGCGGTCGCCTATCAGGGCCGCGCCGGCTGTTTCGAACTTGCCAACGGCCAGGCGGTGTGGGCGCGAGAGATGTCGAGCACATCCGGACTGTCGCTCGATGCGCGCTACGCCTTCGTCAGCGACGACAAGGGCGGCGTGCATGCGCTCGATCGCATCGGCGGTTCCAGCGTGTGGAAGCAGGACAAGCTGCGCCTGCGCAACCTGTCCGCCCCGCTCGCGCTCGGGCGCGAGATCGTCGTCGCCGACATCCAGGGCTATGTGCATTTTCTCGCGCGCGACTCGGGCGCCTTCGTCGGCCGTGTTGCGACCGACGGCAGTCCCGTCAGCACCAATCCGGCGATGCTGCCCAACGGCGGCTTCCTGATACAGACCCGCAGCGGCGGGCTGTATGCGTTCAACGTCAAATAGCCTTCGACGCAAGGGCGCAACGGACGCAAGCCGGACCAGAGTCGGTTCGGGTGTGCGGTCCGCGCGCATGCGCCTGATGCTCCACCTATGAAACCTACCGCAGTCATCGTCGGCCGGCCCAATGTTGGCAAATCCACGCTGTTCAACCGGCTCACGCGCAGCCGCGATGCGCTCGTGGCCGACATGCCCGGACTGACGCGCGATCGGCATTACGGCGAAGGCCGGGTAGGCGATCGGCCCTATTTCGTGGTGGACACGGGCGGCTTCGAGCCGGTGGCGAAAGAAGGCATCCTGCACGAGATGGCGAAACAGACCCTGCAGGCCATCGCCGAGGCCGATGTGATCCTGTTCATGGTCGACGTGCGCCAGGGACTCGCGCCGCAGGATCGCAACATCGCCGACCTGCTGCGCAAGACCGGCCGGCGGGTGCTGCTCGTCGTCAACAAGGCAGAAGGCATGAATGTCGGCGTGGTCACTGCCGAATTCCACGAACTCGGGCTGGGCCAACCCTACGCAATTTCCGCCGCGCATGGCGAAGGCGTCCATGATCTCATCGATCTGGCGCTCGCCGGGTTTGCGCCGGAGCCAGAGGAAGAGACGATTGCCGATCATCCGCGCATCGCCATCATCGGGCGGCCCAACGTCGGCAAGTCGACGCTGATCAACAGCCTGCTGGGGGAGAACCGGGTCATCGCCTTCGACCAGCCGGGCACCACGCGCGACAGCATCGATGTCCCGTTCGAGCGCGACGGCCGGCGCTATACGCTGATCGATACCGCCGGGCTGCGCCGTCGGGGCCAGGTGTTCGAGTCGGTGGAGAAGTTTTCGGTGATCAAGACGCTGCAATCGGTGGACCAGGCCAACGTGGTGGTGCTGGTGCTCGACGCGCAAGCAGAGATCTCCGACCAGGACTCGCACATCGCCGGTTACGTCGTGGAGAAGGGGCGCGCCCTCGTGGTTGCGGTCAACAAATGGGACGGCCTGGATGACTACCGGCGCGAGTGCGTCAAGCGCGATCTGCGGCGCAAGCTCGCTTTTCTCGGCTTTGCACGCTTTCATTTCATCTCCGCCCTGGAAGGCAGCGGCTTGCCCGGCTTGCTGCCTTCGATCGACGACGCCTACCGCGCCGCCATGACCAAACTGTCGACGCCGCGTCTCACGCGCGTCCTGATCGACGCCGTTGAGCGCCAGCAGCCGCCGCGCAAGGGCCTCACACGGCCGAAATTGCGCTACGCGCACCAGGGAGGCATGAATCCGCCGCTGATCATCATCCACGGCAATGCGCTCGATGCGGTGCCGGAAAGCTACCGCCGCTATCTCGAGGGGCGCTTTCGCGACGCGTTCTCGCTCGAAGGCACGCCGCTAAAGGTACAGTTCAAGACATCCATCAATCCGTACTTGAAAAAGCAATAGGGCGTCCCCATCTGCTTTGCAGGTGGAAAAAGCCAGAGAAATCAATTACAGTGGCGGTTCAACAACAAAGCTGTGGGAGGCACGATGAGCACTAAAGGGCAGTTGTTACAAGACCCGTTTCTGAACACGCTGCGCAAGGAGCACGTGCCGGTTTCGATCTATCTGGTCAACGGCATCAAACTGCAAGGCCAGGTCGAATCTTTCGACCAATACGTGGTGCTGCTCAAGAACACGGTGACCCAGATGGTCTATAAGCACGCAATCTCCACCGTGGTGCCCGCGCGTGCCGTGACTATTTCCTACGAACACCCTGCTTCCGATAGCTGATTCCGCGCGGCCCGCCGCCGCCGGCGCGCGCCATGTCTGAGCGCCCGGCGCGCGCCAATGCGGCCGTGCTGGTCGGCCTGGATTTCGGTGCCGACGGCTATGCCGAAAACCTGCAGGAACTGCGCCTGCTTGCCGAAAGCGCCGGTCTGCGGCCGCTCGCCCTGGTCCAGGGCAAGCGACAGCGTCCCGACCCGGCGCTATACGCGGGTTCGGGCAAGACGGACGAGATCGGCGCCGTGGTGCGCGAGCATAATGCGGTGGTGGTGGTGTTTAACCACGAGCTTTCCCCGGCACAGCAGCGCAATCTGGAAAAGGCACTGGATTGTCCGGTCCTGGACCGCACCGGCCTGATACTGGGCCTCTTTGCGCGTCGCGCACGCAGCAACGAGGGCAAGCTGCAGGTGGAATTGGCGCAGCTCGAATATGCCTCCACCCGCCTGGTGCGCGGCTGGACGCACCTGGAACGACAGCGCGGGGGACGGGGATTCCTCGGCGGCATGGGCGAGACCCAGATCGAGGTCGACCGGCGCCTGATCGGCAACCGCGTCAAGGTGCTCAAGGACAAGCTGGTCCAGTTCAAGCGCCGGCGCGACGTGCAGCGCCGCGCGCGCGCGCGCGGCGAGGTGCTGTCGGTATCGCTCGTCGGGTACACCAATGCGGGCAAGTCCACGCTGTTCAACGCGCTTACCCATGCGGGCAGCTACACCGCCGACCAGTTGTTCGCCACGCTCGATACGACGACGCGGCGGCTGTATCTGGAAGCGGCGGGCAACGTCGTGTTGTCGGACACGGTAGGTTTTATCCGCGACCTGCCGCACGGCCTGGTGGCGGCGTTTCGCGCCACGCTGGAGGAAACCATCCATGCCGACCTGCTATTGCACGTGGTCGACGCATCGAGCAGCGTGCGCGAACCGCAGATTGCCGCGGTCAACGCGGTGCTCGCGGAGATCGGCGCGGACGCGATCCCGCAGGTGCTGGTGTGGAACAAGATCGACCTGACACCGGTCATGCCGGGGCTGGACCGCGACGAATATGCTAAAATCTGCCGCGTCAGTTTGAGCGCGAAGACCGGCGCCGGCCTCAGTTTTCTAAGGACGACGCTGACCGAAGTCGCAGCCGCGAAAAAATCCGCAGCAATCAACCAGGACCTTGAGCAGCATCATGGGGATACGTATGTCACTTAACGACCCGCAGTGGGGCAAGAAGGGCGGGGGCAACGGGCCGCCGGACCTGGAAGAACTGTGGCGCAACTTCAACCAAAAACTGAACGGAATGTTCGGCAAGAGGGGAGGGGGCGGCGCCCCTGCGGCCCAGCCGCCCAATATGCGCCAGATCGGCGGCGGCATCGGCATGCTGGCGGGACTGGTGCTGGTCGTGTGGCTGGCGAGCGGATTCTATATCGTCGACGAGAAACAGCGCGGCGTGGTGTTCACCTTCGGCAAGCAATCCGATCTCTCCAGCCCGGGCCTGCGCTGGCGTCTGCCTTATCCGTTCCAGTCGCACGAAATCGTCAACGTGTCGCAGGTGCGCACGGTAGAGGTCGGCTACCGCAATACGGTCAAGACCAAGGTGCTGAAAGAATCGATCATGCTCACCGATGACGAGAACATCATCGATATCCAGTTTGCCGTGCAATACACGCTGAAGGACCCGCTCGATTATCTGTTCAACAACAAGAAGCCCGACGATACCGTGCTGCAGGCTGCTGAGACCGCGTTTCGCGAGGTGGTCGGCTCGAGCAAAATGGACTTTGTGCTGTACGAGGGCCGCGAGCAGGTGGCGATCGCGGCGCAGAAGCTGATACAGGATATCCTCGACCGCTACAAGACCGGCATCGCGATCAGCCGGGTGACCATGCAAAACGCCCAGCCGCCGGAGCAGGTTCAGGCAGCATTCGACGACGCGGTCAAGGCCAAGCAGGACCTGGAACGGCAGAAGAACGAAGGTCAGGCCTATTTTAACGACGTGGTGCCCAAGGCGCGGGGCGCAGCCTCGCGCCTGACCGAGGAAGCGCAAGGCTACCGCCAGCGCGTGCTCGCCAACGCCGAAGGCGAGGCGAGCCGCTTCAAGCAGGTGTTGTCCGAATACAACAAGGCACCGCAGGTGATGCGCGACCGCATGTACATCGAGACGGTGCAGCAGATCATGACCAGCACCAGCAAGATTCTGCTCGACGCCAAGGGCGGCGGCAACCTGCTGTACCTGCCGCTGGACAAGATCATGCAGATGTCGGCGGCTGCCTTGCCCGAGACGGCAACCCCTTCTTCGAAGCAGACACTGATCGATCCGACGCCGAATCCGGATTCTGCCGCGCGCTCGCGCGATGCGCTTAGGGGCCGTGAGCGGGAGGCCAGACCATGATGAACAATCGATTGGGAATCGCGCTCGCCGGGGCATTGGTCGTGCTGGTTCTGGCGAGCATGTCGCTGTTCACCGTGGACCAGCGTGAGCGTGCCATCGTGTTCCAGCTGGGCGAGATGAAGGAGGTCATCACCACGCCCGGTCTGCATTTCAAGTGGCCGATGATCCAGAACGTGCGCTACTTCGACGCGCGCATCCTCACGCTGGATACGCCCGACGCCGAGCGCTATATCACCTCGGAAAAGAAAAACCTGCTGGTGGATACGTTCGTAAAATGGAAGATTAGCGACGCCCGCCAGTTCTACATCAGCGTCGGCGACGAGGTGCAGGCGCAAACGCGTATTTCGCAGACCGTCAACGCCACGCTGCGCGAGGAGTTCGGCAAGCGCACGGTGCACGAAGTGGTGTCCGAGGACCGCAATGAGATCATGAAGACCGTGCGCGAGCGCGCGAACCAGGATGCGAAGAAGATCGGGGTCGAAATCATCGACGTGCGCTTGAAGCGCGTGGACCTGCCGCAGGAAGTGAGCGAGTCGGTGTACAAACGCATGGATGCGGAGAGGAAGAGCGTCGCCAACCAGTTGCGTTCCGAAGGTTCGAGCGAGGCCGAACGCATCCGCGCCGAGGCGGACAAGGAGCGCGAGGTGATCATCGCCAACGCCTACAAGGAAGCGCAGCGTGTCAAAGGCGAGGGCGACGCCAAGGCGGCGGCGGCATACGCCCAGGCATTCGGCCAGAACCCCGAGTTCTACGCGTTCTACCGCAGTCTCGAAGCCTACCGCTCGAGCTTCAAGAACCGCAGCGATGTGCTGGTGCTGGAGCCGAATTCGGATTTCTTCAAGTACCTCAAAGGCCCCGGCAAGGGCAGCAAGTAGCGATCACGGGCGAGCCGGGGATGGCCACCACTTTCCTCATGGCGTTCGCGCTGATGCTGGTCATCGAGGGTATCCTGCCGTTCCTGTTTCCGGCGAAGTGGCGCGAGACGTTCCGCCGCATCACCCAGCTGAGCGACGGGCAGATCCGGTTCTTCGGCCTGTCCTCGATGATCGCGGGTCTGCTGCTTTTGTTCTTTGCGAACTGAGGAGGGAAGAGCAAGACAGGAAACGATGTTGCTGTCCTGAATGTGCATTCCCTATCGCCTCCCGCCCCCTGCAATCATGCGTAACTGGGTACTGCCCGAATACATCGAAGACATCCTGCCGCCCGAGGCGCGCGGGATCGAATCGTTGCGCGCGCGGCTGCTGGAACTGTTCCGCGTGCATGGCTACGAGCTGGTCATGCCGCCGCTGCTGGAGTACACCGAGTCGCTGCTGACCGGCACCGGCCACGACATGGACCTGCGCACGTTCAAGCTGGTGGACCAGCTATCCGGACGCACCATGGGCCTGCGCGCGGACATCACGCCGCAGGTGGCGCGCATCGACGCGCACTTGCTCAACCGCGCGGGCGTGACCCGGCTTTGCTATTGCGGCCCGGTGCTGCACACCCGGCCAGCCGGGCTCACCTCGACGCGCGAGCCGTTGCAGATCGGCGCCGAGATTTATGGACACGCCGGCATCGACAGCGACCTGGAAATACAGCGGCTGCTGACGCAAGCGCTTGAACTGTGCCGGCTTCCCGGCGTGCGCCTGGACATCGGCCACGTGGCGGTGTTTCGCGCGCTGGCGCAGCGCAGCGGCGTCAGCCCCGGACTGGAGGCCGATTTGTTCGCCGGTCTCCAGGCCAAGGACGTCTCGGGTTTGCAGGCTTTGACCAAAGGCCTGGACAAGGCGACGCGCAGCGCCATCCTGCTGCTGCCGGAACTGTACGGCGGCCGCGAAGTGATCGCGCGCGCCAGGCGCGAGTTGCCCGAACACGCGCAGATCACGCGCGCGCTTGCCGACCTCGACCGCCTGACGGCAACGCAAGACATTCCCGTCAGCATCGACCTGGCCGACTTGCGCGGCTATCACTATCATAGCGGCGCCGCCTTCGCGGCGTATTGCGCCCGGCTGCCCAATGCCGTGGCCCTCGGCGGACGCTACGACGGCGTGGGCAAGGCTTTCGGCCGTGCCCGGCCGGCGACCGGTTTCACTCTGTATCTGCTGGAGCTGGCGCGCCTCGCGCCGGCCGAGCCGGCACCCGCTTGCATCCGCGCGCCGCGCGCGAGCGACCCGACGCTTGCGGCCGCGATGGCGCGCCTGCGCCGGGCGGGCGAGGTGGTGATTCAGGATCTGCCGGGGCACGAGAACGAAAGCGACGAGGGGCGCTGCACGCACGCACTCGTCAAGCAGAAAGGCAAATGGCAGGTGAGAGAACTTTGACGCTGCGGATCGGCGCAGCATCCCTAATTCCTTTTTTCTGGATCGAGCATGGCAAAGAACGTAGTAGTGATCGGCACCCAGTGGGGTGACGAGGGCAAGGGCAAGGTCGTCGATTGGCTCACCGACCATGCCGATGGCGTGGTGCGCTTCCAGGGCGGACACAACGCCGGGCATACTCTGGTCATCAACGGCAGGAAAACCATCCTGCGGCTGATTCCGTCGGGCATCCTGCGCGAGGGGGTCGCCTGTTACGTCGGCAACGGCGTGGTGCTGTCGCCTTCAGCCTTGCTGCAGGAGATCGACGAGCTGGAGTCGGCCGGAGTCGCGGTTGCCAGCCGGCTGCGCATCTCCGGTGCCTGTCCCTTGATCCTTCCTTACCATGTGGCCATCGACCAGGCACGCGAAGTGGCCAAAGGCGCGGACAAGATCGGCACCACGGGACGCGGCATCGGCCCCGCCTATGAGGACAAGGTGGCGCGGCGCGCCATCCGGCTGCAGGACCTGTTCAATCCGCAGCGTTTTGCCGAGAAGCTGCGCGAGGTGCTCGATTTCCACAACTTCGTGCTGCAGCATTATCTCAAGGCGCAACCCGTGGATTTCCAGCAGACGCACGACGAGGCACTGGGATTTGCACCGCGCCTGGCGCCGATGGTCGCCGACGTTTCCTCGGAACTGTACCGCGCCGCCGCCGCGGGGCGCCACCTGTTGTTCGAGGGGGCGCAGGGTTCGCTCCTCGACGTCGACCACGGCACCTATCCCTTTGTCACCTCGAGCAGCTGCGTGGCCGGGTCGGCGGCAGGCGGCGCCGGCGTGGGCCCGCAGATGCTGCATTACGTGCTGGGCATCGCGAAGGCCTATTCGACCCGCGTCGGCAGCGGACCGTTCCCGACCGAACTGGAGGATGCCGCGGGCGAACAGCTGCGCCAGAAAGGCAATGAGTTCGGCTCGGTCACAGGCAGGCCGCGGCGCTGCGGCTGGTTCGATGCCGCGGTGCTCAAGCGCTCGATCCAGATCAACGGCGTGTCGGGCCTGTGCATCACCAAGCTCGACGTGCTCGACGGTATGCAGCGAATCAAACTCGGCGTCGGCTACCGGGTCGGCGGCGCGACCCTGGATATCTTCCCGGCGGGCGCCGATGCGGCCAGGGATTGCGTGCCGGTCTACGAGGAGATGCCGGGCTGGTCCGAGAGCACGGTAGGGGTGAAGCGGCTAGACGCGCTGCCCGAGAATGCGCGCGCTTATCTGACCCGGCTGGAGCAGGTCTGCGGCGTGCCGGTGGACATGATCTCCACCGGGCCGGACCGCAAGGAAACCATTGTAATAAGGCATCCGTTCGAATAGATACCGCAAGGCGCGAACGCAGGACGCCGATGGCATGTTGATTCCGGCGTGTCCGGCTTAGGAGACCAACATGAGCGTTCATCTGACGCGGCAAGACGAATTTGCATTGATTACACTGGACCGGCAGGAGGCGCTCAATGCGCTTTCCTCTTCAGTATTGCGGGAACTGGCGCAGGCCTTCGACCAGGTGGCCGCGAGCGATGCGCGCGCGCTGATCGTAACGGGGGCGGGACCGAAAGCGTTTTGCGCGGGCGCCGACATCAAGGAATTGACCGGCCGCAGCCTTACCGAGCAAAGGCGCGACGCCGCGTTCGGCCAGGCGGTGCTGGCCCGCCTCGATACTCTGCCCATGTGTTCAGTCGCGGCCATCAACGGCTACGCCTTCGGCGGCGGGCTCGAGCTTGCGCTCGCCTGCACTTTTCGCATCGCCGCGCCGACAGCGAAAATGGGGCTGCCGGAAATCAAGCTCGGACTGATCCCCGGCTACGGCGGAACGCAGCGGCTGCCGCGCGCGGTGGGCGAAGCGCGCGCCCTGGAGATGATATTGAGCGGGCGCACGGTCGAAGCGGAGGAGGCGCTGCGCATCGGGCTGGTGCATCGCATCGCCGGCGGAGATCCGGTCCAGGCCGCGATCGGGTTCGCGCGCGAATTCAGCGGTTTCGGCCTGCCGGCGCTGCGCCTGGCGCGCGATGCGGTCAAGCGCGCGCTCGCGGTTCCATTGCACGAAGGGCTCGCCATCGAGGCGGACCTGAACACGCTCGCGTTCCAGACACAGGATGCAATGGAAGGCATGAACGCGTTCATGGAAAAGCGCAAACCCAAGTTCCAGGATCGCTGAACGCAATAGACCTGTGTGAGAGTGCATGAACACGCTTGAACGTCTGGACGCCTGGCTTTCCCTGCCCGAAGACGGGCGCATGCCGCTGGCGAGCGTGCAAACCCTCGTGCGCAAGCACATCGCGCCGCACGCGGAACACCACGATCGCCGCACTGCTGAGCTTTACTCCAAACATTTTAGCCTTCCCCAGCCAGTGGCCGCTTCGGGGTGACTGCACAGGATCAGCGATAGCTATGGAGAAAAATAGCCAGTGGCGGCGCAAGGCCGGTTGTTGCCCATGACATCATCCGGCCTCTGAAATTCCAGCCAAAGTCTGTTTTAAAAAAACGCGAGCCTTCACTCCCGACCCACAGCGGAAGTGGCTTGAGGCGGGAAGTGTACGCTCAACGTTTTAGATGGGAGGCGTGCCCCGGCTTGCCGCGGGCATGTCGTCCCGATTGACGGGCAAGGCCTCATTTTTCGCGGGCACGCTGGGGAGTCCGGTAAAACGAAATACCTCCACAGCTTGTTCTCCACCCTGAAATTTCATGAGAGCGTCCTTCTGTTTTCCAAAGCCTGCTCTAACAAGCGTCTTTTTTGAAGCAATGTTGCGAGCCGAGGTGACGCCAACAATACTGTCAATCGAAAAATGGCCGAGTCCCCATTCGCAGAATGCTCGTACTGCTTCGGCGGCGAGGCCCTTGCCTTGGTGTGCTCGTTCAATGGCGAAGCCAATTTCGACGTTCTCCATTATTGGACTAAGACCAACGTGCCCAATCAGTTCTCCCCTCTGCGTGAGCGACACGCCGAGTACGTAGGGGCCGCGTTTCGGATCAGCCGGCTCGCTGTATTGTGAGATCAGGAAGCTGACGATCGAAGCTGCGTGCGATTCATTGTCATACACCTGACTCGGCAGCCAGGTTCGCATTCCCTCTTCCTGACTCATTAGAAAGATCTTATGGACATCCGCCGACCCCAGTCGGCGCAGTTCCAGGGAAGGCGTTCGGATTCGCAGATGCGGCGAAGTTTTCAGGTGACCCATGAGCATCGGATCAGTTTGGAATGAGGAAATCGCAAGCCCCAACGTTCCGGGGAAGTCCTTATAGCACCGCTCCAGGGCAGGTCAGCGCGGCGGCCAATGATGGCGCGGCGCTCGCGGCCCGCCCCGTAGCAACTGAATTGACTATCCGCTACTTCGCGCCTTGTTTCACGGGACACTCCGGTGTGCTGAATTCGCAAAAAATGCCACGTAATCCTTGTCGCTCGTCATGATGTGTTCAGTCAGCCACTTGTGAGCAATCCCAATCGCTTCCTGCGAAACGCCCCCCTTTCTCCTGAGCGACTTTTGCGCCAAATCGTGCACTTCGGCATTGAACTTTCGGTGTTCTTCAACGTGCCTTTCAAATTCAGGGTAGTGGAGTTTCCGCATCATGCTTTCCTCCAAAGCAAAATGCTCCTGGAGGAGGCCGAGGAGTTTGATAATTCCAGCCTCGGCGCGCAATCTATCTTCATCGGCCGGGCCACCCATTATGCTGATGATGCAATCCAATATCCGCCTGTGCTGGAAATCTACCGCAGGTATTCCAACCGAATGCTCGTCTTTCCATTCCAGGTCCTTCATTTGCGCTTCTCACTCGGGTGCTCAGTCGTCGCGGAGAGATAGTGTACGAGTTCCTTGGCTGCAGTAAGAATGTGGAGCGTCAACCAATCCTCTGGGAAATGGATCAAGGAAATGTGTGATCCGGGGGAATCCGCTTGGAACTTGGCCCTGTATCTGATCGCCTGCTTCAGCAGCGGCGCGTGCTCGGCCGTGTGCTCATCAGTCTTCGAAAAATTCTGTTCGGACATCAATTGTTCTTCAAACGCGAAACGCACCTTCGCATGTTGGATAATTTCGTCCAATAGTCTGGTGCAGGTAATCTTGCTCTGCCGTTCTTTTACGCTAAGCTCAAGCTGATTAAAGAGGGCGACGAGATGCTCGTGATCGGTGTCTAGGACAGGATGTCCGGTTGCCAGAGCACTAGTCCAGGGAATCCATTCCATGGCTTTAATTTTGGGTATTTTGAAAGACCTGCACATGTTACGGTGAATCAAACGGACTTGTCCATGGTGCGCCGCAATTCGCTCGTGGCATCGTTATCCTCCGATTCTGAAATCAAGCGAGACCGTTCTCGCCTTTCACCTGGTCATAGCGCAAGCCGCCTACGCGCGCATTCAGCCGTCCGCGGTTTGCCAGGCACAGGATGACCACGATTTCATCGGGCATGGGCGCGTCGGGAAGCACCAGGGTCATGCCGTCGTAGTGCGAGCGCACGTAAAGGGCATCCTTGCAGTTCATCGGCACGTCGATTGCCGTTCCGGCCATGGCGACCTTGGTCATGGACGAGATCCATGCCTTGCCGCCGCCGAGCGCTTCGCGCAGTGGTTCGGCGAACACGCTGGTGAGCAGCGCATTGGCGTGTTCCTGTTCGCCGGAAATTCCGACCAGCGCGCCCTTGCCCAGGCTTTGTGCTTTGTATGGCGCCAGGGCTTTGGCCGCCATGGTGGCAAGTTCGCGGCCGAGCGCAGCGCTGGCCTTGATCATTGGGTTCAGGTCCCTTACGTAGCGGCCCGCATACGGGTTTTCCAGCACCAGCACCGCCGCCACTTTGCGCAGCGGAATGCTTGCCGCTTTTCCTGCTTCAACGCTGCGGTTTTCGATCAGCGTGAAACTGCGTCTGATTTTGAGCTTCATCGCATTCCCTGCCTGTCCACTTTTCCTATTTTGACATGGAACGGCAGAATCGGGCGCCTGTCAGCCGCCGTACATCTGCACAAGGAAGCAAACGCATGTCCAAACCCGAGCTCGTCGTGGCGCCGCTCACGCCCTTCACCGGCGGCCCTGGCGGAATATCTCAAGACCACAGTGCTGGCGAAAAGCTTGAACTGGCATGCTGACGATCAAGAGGCTGGATAGTGACGAAGCGCGCATCGGCTTGCATGCCGCGTGGCAGCCATGATCACGGCGGCAAAAAAAGCCCGCACTTTTCGTGCGGGCGCGAATCCGGTACGGCCATCAGGGAGGAGGGATTTACTTCTTGACCGACCGGGTGAAGTTGTAGACTTTGGTGAACCCGCGGATGTCCGTGACCAGCAGCAGAACGAATACGAACACCAGGGCGCCGATGAATTCACCGCCCGCGGGCAGCGCTTCAAAATGGCCCGCGATCGCCGCGGCTTCGTCATCGCTCAGAGCCTTCACGCGCGCCCTTGCCGCGGCCGGATCCACGCCGTTCTTCTCCTACAGCGCGCGCGCATTCTTAGGTTGACAAGGTGGTTCATTGAATTCGTCCCTGCAAATGGTCGGCCGACACCGTGTCAGATCTGCATTAGCAGGCTCAGGACGAAGAACGTCCCGGCGAATGCCGCAGTTAGGGTCAATAGGTGGAACAACGCGCGCGGATCGATGCTGTCGAGCCATGCCTTACCGGCGAGCAGTGCGAGCGTGCCGGCGCCGGCGTAGTAGAAGCTGGTCGGCCGGTTACTCACGATGAGGTCGATGAGCCAGAACAGCCAACCGCCTGGTCTGAGCAGATTCCAGGCTATGCCAGCGATCCCGACCCACATCAGGCCGTTCAGCAGCAGCCATGTCAGGGACTCAAAATGCGATCTCGCGCGGTATTCCATGTTGATCTCCAAATTCGCCGGAAGCGTCCGATTCAGGTTCCCGCGATCACGGTCCCGTCGATGATGCGGACGCGCTCGCCGACAGCAACAGCGGGCGCATTCGACTGCGAGACGGTGCGGAATGAACCGTCATCCATGCGTACCGTCACGCGGAAACTGTAGTGCTTCTTCACGTTTTTCTCGATTTCGTTGCCCGCCAGCGCTCCGCCTGCGGCGCCGAGTATGGTCATCGCGGTATTGCCACCGCCGCGGCCGATCTGATTCCCGACCACGGCGCCTGTCACGCCACCCGCGACTGCGCCCAGTCCGGTCGCATTGCCTTTCAGTTCGACGCTACGAATGGCGTCGACCGTGCCGCAGGACGCGCAGGTGCGCGCGCGCGCCGGCGGTCTGGGTGCGGCCTGATGGCTGCTCGCGGAAGCTGGTGCCTGCGCAGGTGTATCGGCCTTGTCGGAGCGCGCGCTCGGCAATAGTCCGCCGATCGCCGCGGCGCCGACCAGACTTACGACCATCACGGACGCCGCAGCGCCCAATACGAGTGGATGATATTTACTGAAATCCGTCTGTTGCATCTGAGTTCTCCTTTTGCCGCCAAGATGGGTCCGAACGGTGACGCTTCGGCCCTTACGTCGCGATTAACTGCAAGCGTCGTGCCAGAATTGGTTTGTGTTGTTTTATCAATTACGTAGCCTGATACGCTGGGTGCCGGGATGAAGCCAAAGTAGAGGCAGTTGTAGTCGGCGCACGACAGATGGATCGGTGCGTACGCGTCAATGGATTGAATTACATCGATTCTTCGGTGTCGCCGGAGGACGACAATCGACCTTGCCGCGAGGTAAACCCGATTCAGCCTGGTTTTCGAGAACGGCAATAGTCAAGCCCGTCCTGCCAGCCCTGCACGAACGGTGCGTCCCCTTTGGGACGTCGCGCAGAAAGGACGGCTGCGACCTTAGCATTCTCGCAGCCAGCGGTAAAACCGCGTTTGTATTCGGGTGAGAAGCCCAGAAGATTGACGGAATTGGTTACGCGCGCCTGATCGTCGGCGCCTGCGCGTTGGGACGACAGCGTGCATCCCGCAAGGAGTGCGACAAGCTGCGTCGCCGCGATAGTTGCGACCGCCGCCTTTTTTGATGCGACTGCGCGTTTAGACCAGGGCATGTAACGGAACAGGCAATGTGCATGCCAGGACCGTGCCGCGTGCGCGAATCAACCGTGTTCCGGCTTGAACATCGCCGGCTCGAGCCCGTGGCGCTCGAGCAGTTTGTAAAACTCGGTGCGGTTGCGTTGCGCGAGCTTCGCCGCCTGTGCGACATTGCCGTGGGTGATTTTCAGCATGCGCACCAGGTAGTCGCGTTCGAACGCGCGTTTCGCCTGGTCAAGCGGGGTCAGGCTGCCCGACCGATCGTTCAGTGCGCTTCGCACCGACGACGCCGGAATTACGCTCCCGGTCGCCAGGGCCACTGTCTGCTCCACCACATTTTGCAACTGCCTCACGTTCCCGGGCCACGGCGCCGCAAGCAATTGCTCCAAGGCCTCTGGCGCGAAGCTGTAGACGTCCTTGCGGTAGCGTGTCGCCACCTGCTTCAGGAAATGCAGGGCGAGCGGTACGATGTCCTCGGGACGCGCGGCCAGGGTCGGAATGCTCAGCGCGACCACGTTCAAGCGGTAGTACAGATCCTCGCGGAACTGGCCGTCGGCGATGCCTTTCTCCAGGTTGCGGTGTGTCGCCGAGATCACCCGCAGGTCCACGTCGAGGACCTGGGTCGCGCCCATCGGTCGCACCTGACGCTCCTGCAGTACGCGCAACAATTTCGTCTGCAGCGGCAGTGGCATATCGCCGATCTCGTCCAGAAACACAGTACCGCCGCCGGCGCTTTGCAGCAGACCTTTGTGCTCGTAGATGGCGCCGGTGAATGCGCCTTTCCGGTGCCCGAACAATTCCGATTCCATCAGCGCTTCCGGGATCGCGGCGCAATTTACGGCGACAAAAGGCGCGCTGGCGCGGGTGCTGGCCCGATGGATGGCGCGTGCGACCAATTCCTTGCCGGTACCGCTTGCGCCATAGAGGAAAATGCTTGCGTCGGATTGGGCCACGAGCCGGGCGCGGCTGAGCAAGTCCTCCATTGCGGCGCTGGTGGTGACGATGCCATCGCGCCAGTTGTTGTCCGGCGATGCGCCCGTGGCGCCGATGCCGCCTGTTAGCTTCAGCGCCTGCGCCACCAGCGCAAGCAGCGCCTGGCTGTCAAATGGTTTGGGCAGAAATCCGAATACGCCGCGCTTCGTAGCGGATACCGCTTCGGGTATGGTGCCGTGCGCCGTGAGTATGATTACCGGCAACGTCGGCATTGTGCTGTGTATCGCCTCGAACAAGGCCATGCCGTCCATGCCGTCCATTTTCAGGTCGGTAATCACCAGGCGCGGGCGCGATGAGGCCAGAGCCGCCAGAGCCAGGTGGCCGCTGTCCACGGCACGCACCTCGTAGCCCGAGGCGTTCAGGCGCATCGACACCAGCTTGAGGATGTCGGGATCGTCGTCGACCAGCAGAATGGCGGGCTTGCCGTTGCTCATTTGCGTCTGGGCTGGCTTTCTTTGCCGCGTTCCATGATGGCGCGCTCGACTTCCTTCAGCGCGTCGAGTTGTTCGCGCAACTGGGTGGCGCGCCGCTGCTCGCCCGCATTCTCGATAAGTTGCGCATACAACAGCCTGGCGAGCGAACGCAGCGGGCCGTTCGCGTCGCCCGGTGCAGCCATTGGTTCCAGCAGGCCCGCCGCCCGGGTCGTGTCGCGAACGCTGGCGCCGGGTGCGCAAAGCAGCAACGCGAGGCGCATGCGGCTAAGTTCATCCTTGTTCCTAGCGAATTCCTGATTGTTGGCGCCGTACTCGCGGCGTTGCTGTTCAGAGGTCATGGTCGCGACGCGCTGGGCGTAGTTGATCAACTGGATCACCTGGCGCTCCTCCAGCTCGTTTCCCGGCAAGCCAGAAACGCGCAAGCCGGAGCAGCCCGCGAACAGCAGCGCAATAACGAATAGCAAGACGTTGCGTATCATCGTTTGATCCATACTTGAGCGCGCACGGCGGGCAAAGTTACGCGGAAATGCGCGCCCGGCGCCCACTCCGCGACCAGCTCGATGCTGCCACGGTGGGCAACGACAAATTCGCGCGCAATGGCCAATCCTAATCCGCTGCCTTTGACCCGTCCTTGATGACCGAGCTTGCCTTGGTAAAACCAGTCGAATAGCCGCTCTCTGTCTTCCGTTGCGATTCCGGGGCCGACATCGTCGACTTCGATTACTACGTTATGCTCCTCGGCGCGCACCGCCAAGGAAATAGTGCCGCCCTCCGGAGAATACTTGATGGCGTTCGACACCAGGTTGTCCATCACCACACGCAGTTTGTCCGCGTCCGCGCTCAACTCGGCCGGCTCGAGGAGCAGACGGAGCTTGAGGCTGCGCGCGGCGATGGCGAGCTTCTGCGATTCCGCCACCTGGCGCGCAACATCTGACAAGTCGACCGGCCGGAACTCGAGCCGGTTGATGCTGTCGAGCGCGTGCTGATAACCGAGCAGTTCCTCGATCAATTGCTGCAATCGCAGGCTGTTGTGCCTGAGGATTTCCGCGATCTCGCGCTGCTCCCGGTTGAGCGCTCCGCTCGATCCGTCCACGAGAAGTTCGGAGCCTTCGCGCAATGCGGTGAGCGGCGTCTTGAGCTCATGCGACACATGATGCAGGAATTTTGACTTCTGCTGCTCCAGCGCGACCAGCCGCAGCCGCAACCATTCGAGCCGCTGGCCCAGAGATTCCAGGTCTGCAGGCCCGCGCACGCGGATACCCGTGGAGAACTCGGCCCTGCCAAGCTGGCGGATGGCGCGATCGAGCTGACGGATGGGCTTCGCGATCAGAAAAGCGAATAGTACGGCGATCAGGACACCAAGCGGAATGGAAGCCGCGAATTGCCACAGCAGCGTGCGCTGGATGCGCCGCGCGGCATCGCCCATATTCGCGACTTCGCGGTCGATCAGCAGATTGCTCTGGTCAAGCACATTGTTGGCCAGCTCCGACAATTCGATGTAGCCCTTGATCAGCCTGACGCGGCCTGCGCCCTTGTCGTGTTTGCGCCTCAGTTGCTCGAATAAAGCCTGCTCCGTTTCGATCGTTCTGTTCAAGTCCCGCAGTTGCGACTCGTCGAGCGGCAACAGCGACATTTCGCTGGTGGTCTGCTTGAAACCGCTGCGTACTTTGGCGTAATCGGCAAGCAATGCGGCATCACCGAGTATCAGGTATTGGCGTGCGATACGTTCCATTGCGGTGATCTGTTCCATCAGTACGCGGCTGCTGCGCGCCGCCTCGGCCGCCTGCTCCACCGCGGCCTGGCTCTTCGTCGTGAGCCGGTCCACGTACGCCGTCGCGTTCATCAGGGCCAGGATCAAAGGCAAAGAAACCAGACCAAAGCCGAGCAATAACAGCTTCAGGAACGATTTGGGATAGCGGAGGCTGGCGAGGTCCAAGTGTCGGTTCGTGGTTCCGTTCGATGACAACAAACTCCCGGCTGGAACTATCATAGCAGCGCAATTGAGCGAGATTCACGCCTCTGCCGGTAATAATTCACATCCGGTCGTACATGGTGAACTCGGCCACCATTCGCCGGTTCATGTTTGCCGGACATCCTTTCATTGACCCCAACGCGCGTAATGCTTCCGCGCAATAGAGCCGTCGCGTATTTCACCGGGCAGTGTGCGATATTGCCGGGACAAAATCGAAGCATTGATGGTATAAAAACATCAACGTCAAATGAGCAGGAGCAATAAGGCAAGTCAGGGCGGGAACTGAAGCACATTCGCCTAAGGAGGGCGATATGCAGGGTTTTACGACTCCCCATTGGGCAGTGCAAGGCGGGCAGGTTGCTCTATTTGCGCTGGTCTATTTTGTCGTTGCCAAACTGTCCTTGGTGCTCGCCATACCCCCGGGCTACGCGACCGCGGTGTGGCCGCCGTCGGGCATAGCGCTGGCAGCGGTCCTGCTGCTCGGGCGACGCGTCTGGCCAGGCATCTGGATTGGCGCCGCGTTAGTCAACCTTGCGGTGGATTCGTCCTTGTTAGCGGCGTATATGATCGCCTGCGGGAATACGTTTGAGGCGATTGCTGGCGCGGCATTGATCCGGCGGCGGATCAGCCGGGTTCGCCGATTCGAGCGCGGGGCCGATGTCGTCGGGTTCGTTGCCTGCGCCGCGCTGAGCTCGATCATAGCCGCAACTATTGCGATGGCCGCTCTCTCATATCAGGGTTCGGTTCCGGCGCAAAGCCTATTCCAGAACTGGTGGACCTGGTGGCAGGGTGATACCGCAGGAATGATCATACTGACACCGCTGATTCTGAGCTGGTGCGATCGCAGGCAGGCAGCGTTGTCATGGCAAAAAAAGGTGGAAGCGTGCTGCTGCGGCGTGCTGTTGCTGATCGCCACACTGGCCAGTTTTTACAGCTACGGCTGGAGTTCCCTGCCGATGCGGATGACATTCCTGATTCTTCCGTTCGTGATCTGGGTGGCATTGCGCTTCAGTCAGCGCGAAGTCACCACGGCGACTGCACTGGTAAGCGCCATTGCCATAGGATGTACGGTACAGGGTCTCGGTCCGTTTGCGCTGCCGTCACTCAATGAGTCGCTGCTATTGCTGCTGGCCTTCATCAGTACCTTGGTGGCGATGGGATTGGTGCTCAATGCCATTGTTGGAGAACGCAGCCGCGCCTTGAAGGATCTCGAGAACGCGGTGCAGGATCTCAACGAGCAAGCGATTACCGATCCACTGACCCATTTGCCGAATCAACGCTATTTGCGCGAATTCCTGCCTCGAGAGGTGTTGAAGGCCAAGAGCGATCGGCGGTCGATCGCCGTAATCATGATCGACCTCGACTATTTCAAGCGCATTAATGACGGTTTCGGACATGCGGCCGGCGACCTGGTGTTGAGGGAAGTCGCTGCGGTGCTCAAGGCTCATGTCCGTGGTCGCGATATGGCATGCCGCTACGGAGGCGACGAATTTCTGTTGGTGTTACCTGACACCACGCTCCAAGGCACGAAATCCCGGGCGGAGTCGATCCGGAGGTCGATCAATCGGCTGAGGTTCAGATTTGGCGCGCCAGCGTTCGGCAGTGTTACGGCTTCGGTGGGCGCCGCGCTGTTTCCACATCATGCGGAAGACGCGGATGCTCTGATACGCGCGTCCTGCGAGGCCCTGTACATCGCCAAGACCGATGCGCGCGATCGCATCGCTATGACCCGTCCGGCAATGAAAGCCCTGTTAAAACCGATGCAGACGAAGCCTCTTTAGGCTCGGGAAGCAACTTCCCGACCGGTAAGCTAAAATCTTACCGTTCATTAGCTGGTGCCGCGGAAGGGACTCGAACCCCCACAGTGTCTCCACCGCATGGACCTGAACCATGTGCGTCTACCAATTCCGCCACCGCGGCACAAGGTGCGCAATTCTATAGGAAACAGGAATTTTGTCAACGCAAAAACCCCCTAGACGCAACCCCGCCGCACGCGCGGCGGGGGATCCGCACTATGCGCGCGAAGCCGAGCGCTACGAGCATCCGTTGCCGAGCCGCGAATTGATACTCGACACGCTGGCCAAGGAAGGCATTCCGGTGCAGGAGGAGAACCTGTGCCATTTGCTGCATATCGAGCCCGCCGAGGCGGACAGCTTCCGCAGGCGGCTGCGCGCGATGGAGCGCGAAGGCCAGATCATGCGCAACCGCAAGGACGCGATCCTGGTGGCGGGAAAGCTCGACCTCGTTGCGGGCCGCGTCGAAGGGCATCCGGACGGCTACGGTTTTCTCGTGCCCGACGAAGACGGGCCGGACATGTTCCTTTCCGAAAAGGAGATGCGCAAGGTGTTGCATGGCGACCGCGTCATGGCGCGCGCGAGCGGCGTCGACCGGCGCGGGCGCCCGGAAGGCGCCATCGTGGAAATCATTTCGCGCGCAAATACCCGTCTGGTCGGGCGCTTGCACAAACCGCATGGCGTCGCCTTCGTCGCCGCCGAGAACAGGCGCATCAGCCAGGACATTCTGATACCCGCGGGCGCGGACATGGGGGCCAAACCCGGGCAGGTGGTGACGGTGGAAATCATCGCCCAGCCGGACAAGAACGCGCAGCCCGCGGGGCGCATCGTCGAAGTGCTCGGCAATTACGCCGATCCGGGCATGGAAATCGAAATCGCGCTGCGCAAACACGAATTGCCCTACGAATTCTCCAGCGCGGCGATGCGTCTCGCGGAAAGACTCCCCGATGAGGTGCGCCCGAACGACGCGAAGGGGCGGGAGGATCTGCGCGCGCTGCCGCTGGTGACCATCGACGGCGAGACGGCGCGGGATTTCGACGATGCCGTGCACTGCAAGCGCGAAGGCAAGGGCTTCCGCCTGTGGGTCGCGATCGCCGATGTGAGCCACTACGTGCGCCCCGGCGATGCGCTGGACAGCGCCTCGCGCGAGCGCGGCAATTCGGTGTATTTTCCGCGCCGCGTGATCCCGATGCTGCCGGAGAAGCTCTCCAACGGCCTGTGCTCGCTCAATGCGAATGTCGATCGCCTGTGCATGGTGTGCGAGATGAGCGTGGACGGGCAGGGCGAGATCGGACCGTACCGCTTCTATGCCGCGGTGATGCGCTCGCAGGCGCGCCTGACCTACAACCGCGTTGCGGCTGCGCTCGGCCTGCAAGCTTCGACCGGCGAGCCGGTGCCGGCGCATCTGCTGCCGCATCTGCAGGACCTGTACGCGCTGTATCACGTCCTCGCCAAGGCGCGGGAGAAGCGCGGCGCGATCGACTTCGAAACCATCGAGACGCAGATGCTGTTCGATGAGCAGGGCAAGATCGAGAACATCGTGGCGACGCAGCGCAACGACGCGCACCGCCTGATCGAGGAATGCATGCTGGCGGCAAACGTCTGCGCCAGCGATTTCCTCAAGCGCCGCAAGCATCCGGCGCTGTACCGCGTGCACCAGGGGCCGACGCCGGAGAAGCTGGAGGCGCTGAGGATCTTCCTGAAGCAGTTCGGCCTGGGTCTCACCGGCGGCGAGACGCCGCACGCGAAGGACTACGCCAAGCTGCTCGCGAGCATCAAGGGCCGTCCCGATATCCAGCTGTTGCAGACGGTGTTGCTGCGCTCTCTGAAACAGGCGCAGTACAGCCCGGACAACGTCGGTCATTTCGGCCTCGCCTACGAGGCTTATACCCATTTCACGTCGCCCATCCGGCGCTATCCGGATCTGGTGGTGCATCGCGCCATCAACGCCGCGCTCGCCGGGAAGAGCTACACCCCGGGCAACTGGGAGGAACTCGGCGCGCAGTGCTCGATGACCGAGCGGCGCGCCGACGATGCGACGCGCGATGTCGAATCCTGGCTCAAGTGCTATTACATGCAGGACCGCATCGGCGAGGAGTTTCCGGGTTCGATCAGCGCCGTCACCGGCTTCGGCATATTCGTTGCGCTGGACGACGTCTATGTCGAGGGCCTGGTGCATATTTCGGAGCTCGGCGAAGACTACTATCATTTCGACGCCGCCAGGCACCAGTTGCTGGGCGAGCGCAGCGCGCGGCGTTTTCGCCTCGCCGACCGGGTGCGGGTGAAACTCGTGCGCGTGGACCTGGATTCGAGCAAGATCGATTTCCGGCTGGCCGAAGACGGCGCGCCGAAGAAGAAGAAGGCCTGAGCCTTGGCGAGCGCCAGCTTCATCCACGGCTTTCACGCGATCACCGCGCGCTTGCGCCTGGACGCGAAAAGCGTGCATGAACTCTATTGCGACGCCGCGCGCGCCGACCCGCGCATGCGCGATCTGGTGAAGCTCGCCGAGGCCCTGAAGTTGCGCGTGCTGCAGGTGGACACGCGGCGCCTGGACGGCATGGCGCCGCCCGGGCGGCACCAGGGCGTGGTGGCCAGAGTGGACGCAGTGCGCCCGCACGTCTCGCTCGATGAGCTGCTGCATGAACTGAAGGAGCCGCCCCTGCTGCTGGTGCTCGACGGCGTGCAGGACCCGCACAACCTCGGCGCCTGCCTGCGCGTGGCCGATGCCGCGGGCTGCCATGCGGTGATTGCGCCCAAGGACCGCGCCGTTGGCCTGTCGGCCGCGGTGATCAAGGTGGCGAGCGGCGCGGCCGACAGCGTGCCCTACATCGCGGTCACCAATCTGGCGCGCACGCTGCGCGAACTGAAGGAACGCAACATCTGGGTGGTGGGGGCAGATTCCGCTGCAAACGAGGACCTGTACGCGGCTGGCTTGCCAGCGGCTCTGGCCTGGGTGCTGGGCGCCGAAGGCGAGGGTATGCGGCGTCTCACTCGTGAAACCTGCGACCAGTTGGTCAAAATCCCCATGCTGGGGCAGGTCGAGAGCCTCAACGTCTCGGTGGCGAGCGGGGTCGTCCTGTTCGAGTCGCGCCGCAGGCGCTCGGCCGAGGCAGGCCGGGCCTGAGAAACATTTGCCTTCGAGGGCGCTTTTCCTTTATAATCACCCGCTTTTCGCCGATTGTCGGCCCATTTGTCGGTCCATTTTTTTTGCCGGCCCACCTTGCCTCACCGTTACGCATGACGGGAGGCTTAACCCATAAGGAGATGCGCATGCGACACTACGAAATCGTATTCATCGTCCATCCCGATCAGAGCGAGCAGGTCCCCGCGATGATCGAGCGCTACCGCAGCACCATCACCGGTCGCAAGGGCGCGATCCACCGCCTCGAAGACTGGGGCCGGCGCCAGATGACTTTCCCCATCGCCAAGATGCACAAAGCGCATTACGTGCTCATGAACATCGAGTGCGATCAGGAAACCCTGGACGAGCTCGAGCATTCGTTCAAGTTCAACGACGCCGTCCTGCGCCATCTCACCATCCAGATGAACGCCGCGGTCACGGCGCCTTCGCCGATGATGAAGGAAGAGAAGTCGCGCTCGGTGTTGAACGGCGAGGCGCCGAAGGCAAGCGAGGCGCCCAAGCCGGCTGAAGCGGTTGCCCCGGCCGTCGCAGCAACCACAGCCGCCGCCGCCTGAGCAGATTGGACAACCAGCTCGTGCTGTCCGGCAATCTGATCGAACTCGATGCCTTGCGCTACACGCCTGCCGGTGTTCCGGTAGTGAATTTCAGGCTCAGCCACGCCTCCGAGCAGATCGAAGCCGGCGCCAAGCGCGCGGTGCAGTGCGAGGTGGCCGGCGTGGCCTTCGAGCGTGAAGCACGCCTGATGGCGGCGGCCAGGCCCGGAATGCAGGTGAGGGTCACCGGATTCCTGGCCGGCAAAAGCCGCGAGAGCAAGCAGCTGGTATTGCACGCAACCAACATTGAATTCGTAGAAGGAGTTTGACATGCCACCACCAAGAAGAGGCGCCAAGGGTAAAGGCAAAGGCCGCAACGACAAGAAAGACGACAAAAAAGGCGGACGCCAGCTATTCAAGCGCCGCAAGTTCTGCCGCTTTACCGCGGAGAAGATCGAGTGGATCGACTACAAAGACGTCGAAATCCTCAAGGATTTCATCAATGAGAACGGCAGGATCATTCCGGCGCGCATTACCGGCACCAAGGCCGGCTACCAGCGCCAATTGTCCACCGCGATCAAGCGCGCGCGCTATCTTGCGCTGCTGCCCTACACCGACCTGCACTAAGGAGCCCGGCCATGCAAGTCATACTGCTGGAAAAAGTGATCAACCTCGGCGGCCTGGGCGACGTGGTCAAGGTGAAGGAAGGCTATGCCAGAAATTACCTGATTCCCCACGGCAAAGCCAAGCGCGCCACGCCCGACAATCTCGCCGCGTTCGAAGCGCGTCGCGGCGAGTTGGAGGCGGCGCAGAACGAGGCGCTGGCAAAGGCACAGGAAGGCGGCTCCAAGATCGACGGCCTGACGGTCCAGGTCTCGCGCAAGGCCGGCGTGGACGGGCGCCTGTTCGGCTCGGTCACCACCTATGACATTGTCGAGGCGCTGCAGGCCCAGGGCTTCACCATCGAGCGCGCCGCCATTCGGCTGCCGCAGGGGCCGCTGAAACAGGTCGGCGACAATTCCATCGCCATCGCCCTGCATTCGGACGTGGTCGTGCACATCACCGTTTCGGTACTGGGCGAGACCGTAGAGTAAGCGGCAAGCCGTTGTTTGGAAAAGGCCGGGGGTTCCCCCGGCCTTTTCTTATTCAAGATCGCCGATTGCGTGCGGACAGGGCAGGATACGTTGAGCTGCAACGCCAGAACTTGCGCGGACGATGAACCCGTCCGCACGCAATCGGCGATCTTGTATAAAGACACCCCATGCCATTGCTGTTTTTTATCGATAACCGTGTTTTCTGCGCGGATGCGCTTTTCATCCGTGCGGAAAACAGGGTTGGCGCGCGCAGCGCGCAGGTCTTTTCGTGACATGCGACGCAGCTCAAACCAGCGCAGATATCTTTTTCCGCGGCAGCCCGGCGAATGTCTGTGACCGCAGCGGACTACTGGTAGAATTTGCGTTCAGATAAAGCGCTCCCCATGGCCCAGCCAAACTCTCAAGTCGTGGACGATCCGCAGCTGGTTCAGCTGAGGGTGCCGCCGCATTCGATCGAAGCCGAGCAGTCGGTGCTGGGCGGCTTGCTACTCGACAACCAGGCTTGGGAGCGCATCGCCGACATCCTCGCGGAAAGCAATTTCTACCGCGACGACCATCGCCGCATCTTCCGCCACATCGGCAAGTTGATGGAGAAGAACCGTCCGGCCGACATGGTTACGGTGTTCGAGTCGATCGAGCAGAGCGAGGACAAGGACAAGACCGGCGGCCTCGCCTACCTGGGCGCGCTGGCACAAAACACGCCTTCGGCGCACAACATCCGGCGTTACGCCGAGATCGTGCGCGAGCGCGCGATTCAAAGGAAGCTGATCGAGGTGGGCACCGGCATCGCCGACTTTGCCTTGAACCCGATGGGCAAGGACGTGGGACAGCTACTCGACGAAGCTGAATCGCGCGTGTTCGAGATCGCCGAAGCAGGCGCGCGCGGCCACCAGGGCCTGGTCGAGATCCAGCCGATCCTGGCGCAGGTGATGGAGCGCATCGATACGCTGTATCACCAGGACAATCCTTCGGACATTACCGGCATCGCCACCGGCTTCAACGACCTGGACCAGAAAACCTCGGGATTGCAGCAGGGCGACCTGATCATCGTCGCCGGGCGCCCGAGCATGGGCAAGACCGCGTTCGCGCTCAATATCGCCGAGCACGTGGCGGTGAACGACCGCCTGCCGGTGGCGGTGTTCAGCATGGAAATGGGAGGGGCCCAGCTCGCCATGCGCATGCTCGGTTCGATCGGGCGGCTGGACCAGATGAAGCTGCGCACAGGAAGGCTCACCGACGAGGACTGGAGCCGCCTGACCGACGCGGTGGGCAAAGTGCACGATGCGCCGATCCATATTGACGAGACGCCGGCATTGAACTGCCTCGAACTGCGCGCGCGCGCGCGCCGCATGCACCGCCAGTACGACGGTCTCGGCCTGGTGGTGGTCGACTACCTGCAGCTGATGTCGTCCACGTCCTATGGCGAGAACCGCGCCACCGAGATTTCCGAGATCTCGCGTTCGCTCAAGGCGCTGGCGAAAGAGCTGCACGTGCCGGTGGTGGCGCTGTCGCAGTTGAACCGCGGCCTGGAGAACAGGCCCAACAAGCGCCCGGTCATGTCCGACCTGCGCGAATCCGGCGCCATCGAGCAGGACGCGGACCTGATCCTGTTCATTTACCGCGACGAAGTCTACAACCCCGAGGGCGCCGACAAAGGCAAGGCCGAGATCATCATCGGCAAGCAACGCAATGGCCCGATCGGCATGCTCAATCTGACGTTCATCGGCGAGTACACGCGTTTCGAGAACTACGCCAATCCGGGGCGGTATTGAGCGGCAGCGTCGCGGCCTCCTGCAAGCTTGTCGGACTGCAATGCTAGAACTTGCGCGGACGGCGCCCCGTCCGCGCGGATCACCGATTACGCACGGACGATGAAGCCGTCCGCTCGCAATCGGCGATCTTGAATTAACCCCAAACCGATCTTGCATTTATTCATAACCGTGTTTTTGCGATACGGATACGCTTTTCATCCGTATCGCAAAAACAGGGTTGGCGCGCAGAGCGCGCAATGGCCGTTAGGCGACATTGCCTGACGAAGCAGGATAGTTCGATCTGCAACGCCAGAACTTGCGCGGACGTCCTAAAGCACTTCGGCTGCATGATCCGCCAGCCGCGAGCGCTCGCCGCGCTGCAGCGTGACGTGGCCGCCGTGCGACCAGCCCTTGAAACGGTCGACGACGTAAGTGAGGCCGGACGAGCCTTCGGTGAGGTAGGGGGTGTCGATCTGCGCGATGTTGCCCAGGCATACCACCTTGGTTCCGGGGCCGGCGCGGGTGATCAGCGTCTTCATCTGCTTCGGCGTGAGGTTCTGCGCCTCGTCGATGATCAGGTATTTGTTGAGGAAGGTGCGGCCGCGCATGAAATTGAGCGATTTCACCTTGATGCGCGAGCGGATCAGGTCGCGCGTCGCGGCGCGCCCCCATTCGCCGCCTTCCTCGTCGGACTTGTTGAGCACGTCGAGGTTGTCCTCCAGCGCGCCCATCCAGGGGGTCATCTTCTCCTCCTCGGTGCCGGGGAGGAAGCCGATGTCCTCGCCCACGGGCACCGTCACGCGGGTGATGATGATCTCGGAAAAAAGCTTGTTCTCCAGCGTCTGCATCAGCCCGGCCGCCAGAGTGAGCAGCGTCTTGCCGGTCCCGGCCTGGCCGAGCAGGGTGATGAAGTCGACGTCCGGATTCATCAGCAGATTGAGGGCGAAATTCTGCTCGCGGTTGCGCGCGGTAATGCCCCAGATATTGTTTTTCTGGTGTGAATAGTCCTTGATGGTTTCCATCACCGCGGTGCGCCCGGCCTGCTCGCGCACGATGGCGTAGAGCGGATGCCCGCTCTCCTGATAGACGAATTCATTGACCAGCAGGTGCTGGCACAGCGGCCCTTTGATGCGGTAGTAGGTGTGCCCTTCTTTTTTCCAGGACTCCATGTCCTTTCCGTGCAAGTCCCAGAAGTCCGCCGGCAGCTCGCGCACACCGGTGTACAGAAGGTCGATGTCCTCCAGCACCTTGTCGTTGAAGTAGTCTTCGGCGGCGAGCCCGAGCGCGCGCGCCTTGATGCGCATGTTGATGTCTTTGGACACCAGGATGACCGGCCGCTGCGGCTGCTGCCGCTGCAGGGCCATGACCACGCCGATGATGTGATTGTCCGCCTTGCCCAGCGCGAGCGACTCCGGAAGCGCGCTGTCCAGCGCCTGGGTCTGCAGGAACAGCTTGCCCGTGGCGAAATCCGCCTTGTGGCGCCTGAGCGGGATGCCCGCATCGATCTTGCCAGCGACGTTGCTGACGATTTCGTCGAGGTAGCGGCTTGCCTGGCGCGCATTGCGCGCGACTTCGGACAGGCCTTTTTTGTTGCCGTCGAGTTCCTCCAGAGTCATGATCGGCAGGAACACGTCGTGCTCCTCGAAGCGGAACAGGCTGGTGGGATCGTGCATCAGCACATTGGTGTCCAGGACGAAGAGCTTGGTCAACGACCTGCCGGATTCGGAGCGGTTTTTGTGTTTGGTCATGGGGGGATGGTCGGCACTTTCATCGAATGCCGCGCTGTTATCAGAGGGTCTTAACAAAATCGAATACCTCCTGCACATGACCGGGAACCTTGACGCCGCGCCATTCGCGCCGGATGACGCGCTCGCGGTCGAGTACGAAAGTGCTGCGCTCGATGCCGCGCACTTGCTTGCCGTACAGATTCTTCATCTTGATCACTTTGAATTGACTGCACGCGTTCTCGTCGGTGTCGGCGAGCAGATCAAAAGGAAAGCCGAGCTTCGCCCTGAAGCCTTCGTGTGATTTCAGGCTGTCGCGCGAAATGCCGTAAATGCCGCAGCCCAATTCCTGGAAATCCCGGTACAGGTCGCGAAACTGGGCGCCCTCGGTGGTACAGCCCGGCGTGTTGTCCTTGGGATAAAAATACAGCACCACGAATTTGTCTTTGGCCTTGGACAACTGGAAAGTCTTGCCGCCGGTGGAAGGCAGAAAAAAATCGCCGACTTTCTCTTTTTTTTCCATCAATTGCGCAGACTCGCTGGTGACCGTATTTCAATATTGTTGATTAATCGGAGTGGGAACGCAACCGTGATCGTAAGTACTTCAGGCAAGACGCTTTCCGGTCATGCGAGAAACTCCTTTCCCTGCACTGCGAGCGCGCCGGAGCGGCCCGGGATTTCGCCCATCGCCAGCTCGTGTCGCGGCAGCGCCGGCAGCCTGAGCGCGCCAAACAGTTCGCGCATGGGGATCAGCTCAAAGCCCATGGACTGCCAGCCCGCCAGCAGGGCTTCGAACACCGGCAGGAGTTTCATGCCCTCCAGCTCGGCATGCAGGGTGTAGACGTGGCCGGTGGGCGGCGGGTTTTCCGAAAGCCGGAGCAGATGCGCGGCGACGTTGCCGGCGCTCACGCCGTCCAGGCCGATCAGCTCGTCCAGGGTCGGGAGGGTGGTGGGAAGTTGCGGGCAGGCGACGATCTCGCCGCGGTAGACCGGAATGAAGGGGCAGTGGCCGCGCGTGTCCGAACAGTAGTCGAAACCCAGGCGCTGGGTCAGGCGCAGCGCGTGCAGGTTCATCTGCCATCCGGCGGCGCCATGGGTGCGCGCGTGTTCGCCGAAAATCTCGGAAAAGCGCAGGTACGCGGCGCCCATTTGCTCGCCAGTCCAGCGCTCGTCGCGGCGCGCCACCTGGTCCTGCCATTTGACATGGTCCCAGGTATGAATGCCGGTTTCGAAGCCGGCATCGCGCGTGCCGCGCATGATCTCGGCGCAGCGCCTGCCGATGTCCGGGCCGGGGAGCAGCGTGCCGTAGAGCAGGGTCTTGATGCCGTAATGCTCCAGCACCGAGGTGCGCGACACTTTTTTCATGAAGCCGGGACGGAACGCGCGTGTGATTGCGCGCCCGGTGTGGTCCGGACCGATGCTGAACAGAAAAGTCGCCCCGGCGTTGTGCTTTTTCAGCGCTTCGATCAGCCGCGGCACGCCTTCGCGCGTGCCGCGATAGGTGTCGACGTCGATTTTGAGTGCGAGTTTCATACCAGCGGAAAGAGCGCCGGGAAGATTGGAGGAAGAATGGTTTGTCGTATCCTCCTGCCGCATTTCCGACGCACCCTAATCGACGAGATGGCGCGCTTCGGCGACGTGGCCGCGATAGAAATCGAATATGTGCTTCATCGCCTGCTGCATGTTGACCTTGGGCCGCCAGGCGAGATCCTTGCAGGTGTTGGTGATTTTAGGCACGCGGTTCTGCACGTCCTGGTAGCCCTTGCCGTAATACTGCGCCGAACTGGTATTGATCAGTTTGACCTTCTTCGCATGGCTGCGGTATTCGGGGTATTCGAGCGCCAGCGCCAGCATCATTTCGGCGAGCTCCCTGACCGAGTAATTGTTTTTCGGATTGCCGATGTTGTAAATCTGGCCGCTTGCCACCCCGGCGGGATTGTCGATGATCTTCAGCAGCGCGTCGATACCGTCATCGATGTAGGTGAAGGCGCGTTTCTGGCTGCCGCCGTCGACCAGCTTGATGTTTTCACCGCGCACGATGTGGCCGAGAAACTGGGTGATCACGCGCGAACTGCCTTCCTTGGGCGTGTTGATCGAGTCCAGTCCGGCGCCGATCCAGTTGAACGGCCGGAACAGCGTGTAGTCCAGCCCCTGCTGCATGCCGTAGGCGTGGATTACCCGATCCATCAATTGCTTGGCGCAGGAATAGATCCAGCGCGGCTTGTTGATCGGACCCAGCACCAGCTCGGAGGTTTCAGGATCGAATTCGCCGTCGCGGCACATGCCGTAGACCTCGGAGGTCGAGGGAAAAACGACGCGCTTCTTGAACTTGACCGCGGAGCGGATGATCGGCAGGTTCGCCTCGAAGTCGAGCTCGAACACGCGCAGCGGCTCCTTCACGTAGGTCGCCGGCGTGGCGATCGCCACCAGGGGCAGCACCGTGTCACACTTGCGCACGTGGTATTCGATCCATTCCTTGTTGATGGTGATGTCGCCCTCGAAGAAATGGAAGCGCTTCTCCTCCATCAGGTCGGAGATGCGTTCGGTCTGCATGTCCATGCCGTAGACGTCCCAGTCGGTCTTGGCGATGATGCGTTTGGACAGGTGGTGGCCGATGAAGCCATTGACGCCGAGTATCAGGATTTTTTTCATTTGATCACGCGAAAGTAATTTTCTCTTGGGCGAAAGCTTTGGGGTCGAGCGTGCCGCCTAGCGCTTCGATTTCCAGCAAGCGCAGCACCTTGCCGTCGCCGCAATCGGCGAAAAACGACCCCGCCTCGAAATATAACCCAGGTGCGCCGCTTCTAGGGCGCCAATTTGGCTCCGGCCGGGTGCGCAGTATGCGCAGGCTCATGGAGCCGATCCGGGTAAATGCGCCGGGATAGGGCGGGGCGACGCCGCGCACCAGGTTGTGCACCTCGCGCGCGCTTTTCGTCCAATCGATGCGGCCGTCTTCGGGCTTGCGTCCGCCGTAATATCTGCCCAGGCTCAGGTCCTGCGGCGTAGCGCGCGCGGTGCCTGCGATCAACCCTGGCAGCGCGCGCGCGAGCACCCGCTCCGCCGCTTCGCTGACCCTGCCGAATACCTCCGCGGCGGTGTCATCCGGTCCTATGGGCACGGCTTCCTGATCGACGATGCCACCCGCATCGGGCTTGTCCACCATTTGGTGCAGCGTCGCGCCGGTTTCGCGCTCGCCCATGATCACCGCCCAGTTTACCGGCACGCGCCCGCGGTACTTGGGCAGGAGCGAGCCGTGCATGTTGTACGCGCCGCGCCGGGGCAGGGCGAGCAGTTCCGGTCCGAGCATATTGCGGTAGTAAAAGGAGAACAGAAAATCCGGAGCGAGCGCCTTGATTTGCGCAAGCACCGCAGGCGCGTTTGCATCCTCCGGCGTGATCACGGGCAGGGCGTACGCGCGAGCGAGTTTTTCCACGCTGTCGAACCATATGGTTTCATTTGGGTTGTCCTGATGCGTCACCACCAGGCTTACGCGCAGCCCTTTGGCGAGCAGCACCGAGAGGCAGCGCACGCCGACATTGTGGTAGGCGAAGACGACGGCGGTGGTCACGGACGGCGCAGCGCGCGGGGGCGGGCGCGGGAAGCGAAAGTCCTCACGCCTCGTTGCTTCCCCGCCCGGCTTCAGCCGGCGCGGGACGAAGCAGCGCCGCGCCGGCCTCGCTTTGTTCCAGCATTGCCTGAACCAGATAACGCGGCCGCTGGCGCACCTGCTGGGCGACGCGGCCAAGGTATTCGCCCAGCAGGCCGATGCCGAACAAGGCGATGCCGAGCAGGAAAAAGACGATGCCGAACAGCGTGAACACGCCCTCGGCCTCGGGCCCGATCAGCAGCCGGCGCACGGCGAGGTAGCCGACGAACAGGATCGACAGCAGGGAAATGAGCATGCCGGCAAAGGAGAACATCTGCAACGGCACCAGCGAAAATGCGGTCATCAGATCGAAGTTGAGCCGGATCAGCTGATACAGCGAATACTTGGACTCGCCCGCCGCGCGCTCCTCGTGTTCGACCTCGATTTCCACCGGACGCTGGGCAAAGGTGTAGGCGAGCGCCGGGATATAGGTGCTGATCTCGCGGCAGCTGTTGATCGCGTCGACGATCTCCCTGCTGTAGGCGCGCAGCATGCAGCCCTGGTCGGTCATGCGGATGCGGGTGATGCGCTCGCGCACCAGGTTCATCGCCTTGCCCGCGACGCGGCGGAACGCGCTGTCGCGGCGCATGCGGCGGATGCTGCCGACGTAGTCATGGCCTTCGTTCATTTTGGCGATCAGGCGGCCGATTTCCTCGGGCGGATTCTGCAGATCGGCGTCCATGGTGACGATGCGCCGGCCGCGCACCTGCTCGAAGCCCGCCATGATCGCCATGTGCTGGCCGAAATTGCCGTTGAACAGGATGACCCGGGTGACATCGGGCCGATGCTGGAATTGTTCGCGCAGGAGCGCCGCGGAGCCGTCGCGGCTGCCGTCGTTGACGAAAATGATCTCGTAGGGGATGCGCAACTTGTCCAGCGCGGGATACAGCCGCGCGAACAGGCCCGCGAGACCCTGCTCCTCGTTGTAGACGGGAATCACGACCGAGAGCTCGATGTTCATTTCCAGACGTTCATCCCTCGGACGTTCATCACTATTGTCCCTGGATGATTTCGGCGACCGCCGTGCACACCCGGTCGACATCGGCATCGGCCATGCCCGGGAACAGCGGCAGAGTCACAGTGGCGCCGCCGATTCGCTCCGCCTGCGGAAAGTCCCCGGGATTGTAGCCGAGTTTGCGGTACAGCCCGAACAGATGCATCGCCGGATAATGCACGCCCACGCCGATGCCGCGCCGGTGCATCGCCTGGATGAAGCCGCCGCGGTCGATGCGCATGCGCTCAAGCGGCAGCAATACCTGAAACATGTGCCAGTTGCAGTTGGCGTAATCCTCCAGCGGAAGCACGCAGCCCGAATTCGCGTCGAAGCGCTCGAAATAGCGCCGCGCGAGCAGGCGGCGCCGCGCCGTAAACGCTTCCAGGTGCTTTAGCTGGCCCAAGCCGATGCGCGCCGCGATATCGGTGAGATTGTGCTTGCCGCCGGCGAACTCGACCTCCTGGCCGCCGTCGGCGAGGCGCACCACGCCTTGCAGGCGCAGCCGGGTGCACAAATCGGTTTCGGCGGCATCGCTGAGCACGAGACAGCCGCCTTCCCCGGTGGTGATGTTCTTGTTGGCGTGAAAGCTGATGGCCACCAGATCGCCGAAACTGCCGATGCGCCGGCCTCCCCAGTTGGCGCCCATGCTCTGCGCCGCGTCCTCGATCACGCGCAGGCCGCGGGCCTGAGCGATGTCGTACAGCCGGTCGCGGTCCACCGGCAGGCCCGCCATGTCCACCGGCAGCAGGGCGCGGGTCCTGGAGGTGATCGCGGCTTCGATGCGCTCGATGTCGATATTGCGCGTCGTCGCATCGGCGTCCACGAATACCGGCCGCGCGCCGGCGCGCAGAATCACGTTGGCTGTCGCCACCCAGGAAAGCGGCGTGGTGATGACTTCGTCGCCGGGCTGCACCCCGGCCACGCCGAGGGCGATTTCCAGCGCTCCGGTGGCGGAGCTCATGGCGCGCACCGCCCGGCCGCCAAAATACTGCGACAGTTCCTGCTCCAGTTGCTTCACGCAGGGGCCGCTGGTGATCCAGCCGGAGCGCAGCACCTCAGCCACGCCGGCGATGGTTTCCTCGTCGATCGAGGGGCGCGTGAACGGCAGATACTCCATGCTCAAACGCAGCCCACGGCGTCAGCTTCTTGCAACGACGTAGACGCCGATGATGATGATGCCGATGCCGGCCAGCCGCGTCATGCTGACCGCTTCCCCGAACAGGTACCAGGCCGCCACGGCATTGAGCACGTAGCCGATGGAGAGCATCGGATAGGCGATCGAAACTTCGACGCGCGACAGTCCCATGATCCACACCACCAGGCTGATCACGTAACAGACCACGCCGCCGAGGATGTGCGGCTCGAGCGCGAGCTTCATTCCCACCGGGACGACGTTGCCGGCGTTGAATTCGAAGTGCCCGACCGCGTTGGTGCCGGCCTTGAGCAGCAACTGCGCCATGGCGTTGAGGAACACGCCCAGCATCAGCAGCGAGAAACTGACGGCGCTCATGGATTCGCGGGATGCCTGGCGACGACGATGCGGCGGGTGTCGCGGGCGAGGAGCCGCATCGGCAGCGCTTTGGTGCGGAACATTTCATAGGTGTCCGACGACATCAACGCCAGCGCTTCGCGCTTGGCATTCCAGGTCTTCTCGAAGGACGCGAAATCGGCGATGAACTTTTCCGGCTCCTGCGCGATGCCGAAGCCGAGTTCGTCCTTGTACACCACCATGGTAGTGCTGCGCCGCAAGTAGAACTGCAGCGACTGGTCGTAGGTGTTGACGCTGTAAAAGGGCATGCCGGGCTTCATTTCAGGTTTGATTTTCTCGGCGATATGATACGCGGAATTGGCTGTGGACAGGCTTTCGTGGCCGCTCAATGCGAGTTGCGCAAACGCGAGTCCGGTCGCGGCCAATAGCGCCAGCGCGACGGCGCTCCGCCCGCGCCATGCGAGCCAGGCGCAGGCTGCGGCGCCGGCGATTTGCAGCACGGCCGCCGCGCCGAGCCATACCGCGTAATCGTAAAACAGCGCGACCGGCACCTGGCGGCTGGCGTAACGCTCGATGCCGGGCAGGAGCACGAGCAAGGCAATGCCCGCAAGCGCGGCGGGCAGTGTCTGCCACGCGAGCGAGCGAGCGCCAAGTTGCGTCATGCGCGCGCCGGTGAGCAACGCGAGTGCCGGGAACATGGGCAGGATGTAGGACACCAGCTTCGAGCTGGAGACGGAAAAGAACACGAACACCACCGCCGCCCACAGCAGCAGAAAACGTCGCGTCTGGAAGTTTCTTTCCGGCTCGCGTTTCCAGCTCCGCGCGAGCGCGTCGACCAGGGTGACGGTCCAGGGCAGCATGCCCGCCAGCAGCACCGGGATGAAATAGTACGGCGGCTGGTAGCGGCCGTGCGCTTTGGTCAGAAAACGCTCGAAATGCTCGTGGATGAAAAAAAAGCGCGCGAATTCCGGATTGGCCAGAGACACCGCGACGAACCACGGAACGGTGATGAGAAAGAACAGGGAAAGCCCGGGCACGAGGTGCAGGCGGCCGAGCAGGCGCCAGTCGCGCTCGAGCAGAACATAGAGCACCAGGGCAGCGCCGGGGAGGACCAGACCGATCAGCCCCTTGGACAGCACCGCCAGGGCCAGGGCGGCCCATGCGGCGAGCATCCAGCGGCGACGCCTGTACGCGTCGGTATCTGCGGATTGGGCAAGGCAGAAGGCCGATACCGCCGCAGCCAACAGGAAACTGACCCCCATGTCGAGGGTGTTGACGTGGCCGATGAGGACGTAGAGGAGGCTGGAACCCAGTACCAGCGCGGCGTTCCAGCCGGTTTGCTCGCCGAACAGGCGGCGTCCGGCGAAGAAAGTCATGAGCACGCCGAGAAAGCCGGTGAGCGCGCTCCACAGCCGGGCGGTCCATTGGTGCTCGCCGAACAAGGAATAGGCCGTCGCCGTGGCCCAGTACTGCAGCGCGGGTTTTTCGAAATACTTGATGTCGTTAAGGCGCGGTGTGGTCCAGTCGCCGCTTGCCACCATTTCCCGCGGAATTTCGGCGTAGCGTCCCTCGTCCGGGTTGACCAGCTTGCGGTATTCGAGATTGGAGAACCAGATGAGGCCGAAGGCGACCAGCAATATGACTTGCAGGCGCCGGGTCATACCGTTGGTCTCGGTGCTATCAATGGAATAGCAGCGCCGCAGCGACTTTGCGTTCTTCGGCCGCGAGGATGTTGAAGGTGCGGCAGGCGGCTTGGATGTCCATGACCTCGAGGCCAATGCGCGCCTCGATCAGCGCGCGCGTGAGTTCCGGCCGCGGAAAGCGCAGGCGCTGGCCGGTGCCGAGCAGGACGATTTCCGGCTTCATTTCGGCGAGCAGGGCGAAATCCGCGGCTTCGAGCTCGTCGAAGCCGGCGGGCTGCCAGTCGGTCACCAGCCGGTCGCGCAGCACGACCAGGTTCTGCTCATGGCGCTGCCAGTTGACCATGACGTAGCCCTCGCCGTAGCCGGTGAACAGGTTGATGCCGGAAATGTTGCTGAGATGGAGCTTCAAGGGTGTGCTCAAATAGGCTAAAATTATAAACTTTTTCAACAGTTACCGCGACTGACTTAAATCACTTTGCACTGCACCATATGAGAGAATTCGCACGCATCAGCCGCCTGCCGTTGTATGTCTTCAACATCACCAACGAGTTGAAGATGGCCGCCCGCCGCGCGGGCGAGGACATCATCGACATGAGCATGGGCAACCCCGACGGGCCCACGCCCAAACACATCGTCGACAAGCTGGTGGAGGCGGCGCAACGCACCGATACCCACGGCTATTCGGTGTCCAAAGGCATACCGCGCCTGCGCCGCGCCATCACCGGCTGGTACCAGCGGCGCTACGGCGTGGAATTCGATCCGGACTCCGAAGCCATCGTCACCATCGGCTCGAAGGAAGGCCTGGCGCACCTGATGCTAGCCACGCTCGATCGCGGCGACACGGTGCTGGTGCCCAATCCGAGCTACCCGATCCACATCTACGGCGCCATCATCGCCGGGGCCGATATCCGTTCGGTGCGCATGACTCCGGGCGTCGATTTCTTCGCAGAAACCGAGCGCGCGATCCGCGAGCTGATCCCGAAGCCGAAAATGCTGGTGATCGGCTTCCCCTCGAACCCCACGGCGATGTGCGTCGAACTGGAATTCTTCGAGCGCGTGATCGCCCTGGCCAGGGCGCACGACATCATGGTGGTGCACGACCTGGCTTACGCCGACATCACCTTCGATGGCTGGAAGGCGCCCTCGATCATGCAGGTGCCGGGCGCGCGCGACGTCGCGGTGGAATTCTTCACCATGTCGAAGAGCTACAACATGGCCGGCTGGCGCATCGGCTTCATGGTCGGCAACAAGGATCTGGTGCACGCGCTCGCGCGCATCAAGAGCTATCACGACTACGGTACCTTCGCCCCGATCCAGGTCGCTTCGATCGTTGCGCTCGAGGGGCCGCAGGATTGCGTCGAGGAAATCCGCCTCAAGTACCAGAAGCGCCGCGACGTCATGGTGAAGGGGCTGCACGAGCTGGGCTGGATGGTCGACGTTCCCAAAGCCTCGATGTACATCTGGGCGAAAATTCCGGAACACTACCGCGGCATCGGCTCGCTCGAATTCTCGAAGAAGATTCTCACCGAGGCCAAGGTGGCGGTGTCGCCGGGCATCGGCTTCGGCGACTACGGCGACGACCATGTGCGCATCGCGCTGATCGAAAACGAGGCGCGCTCGAGACAGGCGCTGCGGGGCATCAAGGACATGTTCAAAAAGGATGGCGTGCTGTGACCGATCCGCGGGAAGCGACTCAAATGAACCCGATCTGCGTCGGGCTGCTCGGCATCGGCACCGTCGGCGGCGGCACCTGGAACGTGCTCGCGCGCAACCAGGAAGAGATCACCCGCCGCGCCGGACGCGGCATCCGCATCACCAAAGTGGCGGACAAGGACCTGGCGCGGGCGCGGGCTTTGGCCGGGGGAAAGGCCGCAGTCACTGCCGACGCCTGGGAGGTGGTGAACGATCCGGCCATCGATATCGTAGTCGAGCTGATCGGCGGCTACACCCTCGCCCTCGACCTAGTGCTGAAAGCGATCGAAAACGGCAAGCATGTGGTCACCGCCAACAAGGCGCTGCTCGCGACCCGCGGCAACGAAATCTTCGCCGCGGCGCAAAGAAAAGGGGTGATGGTGGCGTTCGAGGGCGCGGTGGCCGGCGGCATTCCGATCATCAAGGCCTTGCGCGAAGGCCTTACCGCCAATCGCATCGAATGGATCGCCGGCATCATTAACGGGACATCGAACTTTATCCTGTCGGAAATGCGCGACAAGGGCCTCGCTTTCGGCACAGTGCTCGCGGAGGCGCAGCGCCTGGGCTACGCCGAGGCGGACCCGACGTTCGACATCGAGGGCATCGACGCCGCGCACAAACTCACCATCATGTCGGCGATCGCCTTCGGCATACCGATGCAATTCGACAAAGCCTACACGGAGGGCATCTCCAGGCTCACCCAGGAGGACATCCGCTACGCCGAACAGCTTGGCTACCGCATCAAGCTGCTTGGGATCACCCGCCGAACGCCCGAAGGCATAGAACTGCGCGTGCACCCGACCTTGATTCCGGCGCGACGGTTGATCGCCAATGTAGAGGGGGTCATGAACGCCATCCTGGTGCAGGGGGACGCCGTCGGCGCCACGCTGTACTACGGCGCCGGGGCCGGCGCCGAACCGACCGCCAGCGCCGTGGTTGCGGACCTGGTGGACGTGACGCGCATGCATACCGCCGACCCGGAGCACCGCGTGCCGCATCTCGCGTTCCAGCCCGACCAGTTGTCGGACGTCGCCATCCTGCCCATGGACGAAGTGGTCACGTCCTACTACCTGCGCATGCGCGTGGTCGACCGGCCGGGCGTGCTGGCCGACATTACCCGCATCCTCGCCGACCGCGGCGTCTCCATCGACGCCATGGTGCAGAAGGAACCGTCCGAAGGCGAAGATCAGGTCGACATCATCATGCTCACCCACGAGACGCGCGAGAAGCATATCAATGCCGCCATCGCCGCGATTGAGAACCTTGCCGTGGTGACCGGCAAAGTCACGCGCATCCGGCTCGAGGAACTCGGGAAGCAATAGCCCGATGCGTTACGTTTCGACGCGCGGCGGCATGGCGCCGCAAACCTTTACCGAGATCCTGCTCGGCGGCCTGTGCCCGGACGGTGGCCTCGCCATGCCGGAGCGCTACCCGCGCGTCAGTCCCGCCGAACTCGCGGCGTGGCGCAGCCTGTCTTACGCCGAACTGGCGTACGAGATTCTGCACAAGTTCTGCGACGATATTCCCGCGGCGGATCTGAAGGCCTTGTGCGCCAAGACCTACACCAAGGCGGTGTTTCGCACCGAGGCCATCACGCCGGTCAAGACCCTGGAGCCGGGCCTGCACCTCCTTGAATTGTCCAACGGGCCGACGCTGGCGTTCAAGGATATGGCGATGCAGTTGCTCGGCAATCTGTTCGAGTACGTGCTCGAGAAAAACGGTGACAGCATCAACATCCTCGGCGCCACTTCGGGCGATACCGGCTCCTCGGCCGAATACGCGCTGCGGGGAAAGCGCGGCGTGAACGTGTTCATGCTTTCGCCGCAGGGCAAGATGAGCCCGTTCCAGACGGCGCAGATGTTCTCGCTGCAGGACGCGAACATATTCAACATCGCCGTGCGTGGCGTGTTCGACGATTGCCAGGACATCGTCAAGGCGGTGAACAACGACGCCACGTTCAAGGCGCGCCAACGCATCGGCGCGGTCAACTCGATCAACTGGGCGCGGGTCGCGGCGCAAATCGTGTATTACTTCCGCGGCTATTTTGCCGTGACCAGATCGAACGACGAGCAGGTCGCGTTCGCCGTGCCCTCGGGGAACTTCGGCAACATCTGCGCCGGCCACATCGCGCGCATGATGGGTCTGCCGGTCGCGCGGCTGATCCTCGCCACCAACGAGAACGACGTGCTGGATGAATTCTTTCGCGGCGGACGCTACCGCGTGCGTCCGGCTAGCCAGGTCGCGCAGACGTCCAGCCCGTCCATGGACATTTCGAACGCGTCCAATTTCGAGCGCTTCGTGTTCGACCTCACCGGGCGCGACGCGGCCATGGTGAAAGAGTTATGGAGCAAAGTCGACGCAGGCGGAGAGTTCAGTCTCGCCGGAACGCCGTACTTCGCGAATGTAAAGGAATACGGTTTCGTATCGGGCTCCAGCACTCACGTGGATCGGGTAACTACCATCCGGCGCGTGTACAAGGAATACGGCGTGATGATCGACACCCATACCGCGGACGGGGTCAAAGTCGGGCTGGAACACAGGCAGCCGGGCATTCCCCTGATCTGCCTGGAGACGGCGCTGCCGGTGAAATTCGCGGAGACCATACGCGAGGCGCTGGGGCGGGACCCGGACTATCCTGCCGGTTGCGAAAACCTGGAGTCGTTGGCGCAGCGCTTCGAGGTGATGGATGCGGATGCGGGCGAGGTCAAGGCCTATATCGCGCGTCATACCGGGCTTTAATCTCTAAAACGCCTCTCCGAGTTTCGCTCTCCGTCCGGTTCCGACGAAAAACAATTTCGGATCCGCAGGATCGACGGTCACCTTGATCCAGTCGACCAAGGGGGAGCCGAAGCTCTCGATGCGCGTGAATTGCTCCACGCGCTTCAAGGTGGCCGGATCGAACAGAGGTTGATCGATGCGAAAGTGGTGGGTATCGCCGTGCACCAGTACCACCGGCTTGCCGAAGGCGAGGGTGTGCGCAAGCAATTCCTGTTTCAACGCCGCGTAACCGTCGGCCCGGAATACCCGGCGCAAGTGGGACAAATCGAAATCGGGGTTGGCCTGGATGAAGACGAACACCGCGGCGTAGCCCTTGTCGCGCGCGAACTCGAAGCCTTGCCTGAGCCATGCGCCATTGGCCTCGCCGCGTTGCGCGTGCTCGGCGTCCATTTGTGGCGTGCGCCCGAAGTTGTTGTTGCTGCCGGGAACGTTCAGTCCGATGAACAGCACCCCGTCCACCACCCAGCGCACGTTCTCGCGGTATTCGCGAAAGCGGGGATCGGCCGCGGGGTCGGCGCTCTGGCGCTGTAGCTTGAGCGTCGTTTGTCCGAGACTCGATTCGTCGGCGTAGAACACCTGGCGCAGCCTGGCCAGGCGTTCCCGCGGATCGTGGCCGCCAGCGTCCTTGCGGTGGCAATCGGTCCAGTCGTTGTCGCCGGGAACCAGGATGAACGGATAGCGCGAGGCCTCAAACATGCGCTTGCGCTCTTCGTACATTTCGTCGCTGCAGGGACTGACCCCGCTCTTGATATCGCCGATGTGGACGACGAAGGCGAGGTTTTCCTGGTTGATTTCATGGAGCATTTGCACGAACAGGCCTTCTTCCCTGGCGTTATACGGCGCGTCACCGACGATGCCGAAGGAGAAGCGCCCGGGGGTTTGCGCCTGGGCCCAGCCTGTCGCGAGCGCGAGCAGCAGCCAGAGCAGAGCGCGCATTGTCATAATTGTTTCAGCCGGTAGAGCAGCTCCAGCGCCTCTTTCGGGCTGAGATCATCCGGCTTGATCGATGCGAGCAGATCCAGCGCTGGATGCGGTTCGCTCTCTGGCGCGGGCGCTGCGCCGGCGAACAGGTCGGACTGGCCGTCGCGGGTCAGGCTCTGTTGTTCCAGTTGCAGCAGATAGCGCTTCGCCGCGCGGGTCACGCTGCCGGGCACGCCGGCGAGCGCGGCCACTTGCAGCCCGTAGCTTTGCGAGGCCGGTCCCTCCTCGACCGCATGCAGAAACACGATGGAATCCTTGTGCTCGATCGCATCGAGATGGATGTTCGCGGCCTCGCGGTAATCCAGCGCCAGCCGCGTCAATTCGAAATAGTGCGTTGCGAACAAGGTGTGGCTACGGTTTTTTTCAAGCAGATGACGCGCGATGGCCCAGGCAAGCGCCAGGCCGTCGAAGGTGGAGGTGCCGCGCCCGACCTCGTCCACCAGCACCAGGCTCGCGGCGGTGGCGTTGTGCAGGATATTGGCGCTCTCGGTCATTTCGACCATGAAGGTGGAACGGCCGCCTGCAAGGTCGTCCGCGGCGCCGATGCGGGTGAAAATCTGGTCGATCGGACCGAGGCGCGCGCTGCGCGCCGGCACGTAGGCGCCGACATGGGCAAGCAGCACGATCAGCGCCACCTGGCGCATGTAGGTGGACTTGCCGCCCATGTTCGGGCCAGTGATCAGCAGCAGCTGGCGCGCCGGATTCAGCCGGCAATCGTTAGCGATGTACTGGTCCACCTGGGCTTCCACGACGGGGTGGCGTCCGGCTTCGATTTCGATCAGCGCTTCATCGACGAACTGCGGCCGGCACCAGTTGAGGCGCAGGCTGCTTGCGGCGAAAGAACCGAGCAGATCCAGTTCGGCCAGGCTCCTGGCAATGCGCTGCAGCGCCGGAATATGCGGCTGCAAGACCTCCAGGACTTGTTCGTATAGGGCTTTTTCTAAAGCCAGCGCGCGCTCCTGCGCCGACAGCGCCTTGTCCTCGAAGGTCTTCAATTCCGGCGTGATGTAGCGCTCGGCGTTCTTCAGCGTCTGGCGCCGGCGGTAATCGGCGGGAATCTTTTCCACGTGGGCGTGGGTGACCTCGATGTAGAAGCCGTGCACGCGGTTGTATTCGACCTTGAGGCTGGGAATGCCCGTGCGCTCGCGCTCGCGTGCCTCCAACCGCACCAGGAATTCGCTCGAGTGGTTCTGCAGGCCGCGCAGTTCGTCCAGGCCGGCGTCAAAGCCGTCATTGATGACGCCGCCCTCGCGCAGCAGCGCCGCCGGCTCGGGCAGGATCGCGCGCGTCAGCAGGGTAGCGCAGTCGGGGGGCACCGCCAGGCCTTCGCGCAACTCGGCGAGCCGGGGCGCGGATGCTCCATTGAGCAGCGCGGCGAGCGAGGGCAGGGCGGCGAGGCTGTCACGCAGACCGGAGAGGTCGCGCGGCCGCGCGCTGTTCAAGGCGATGCGCGCGCTGATGCGCTCCACGTCGACGATGCGGGAGAGCGCCTCGCGCAAGGCCGTGCCGCTTGCCTGGGCCAGTTCTTCCACCGCCTCGTGCCGGTTGGCGAGCACGGCGCGGTCGCGCAAGGGATGATGCAGCCAGTGGCGCAGCAGGCGGCTGCCCATGCCGGTGGCGCAGCCATCGAGCAGGCTGTACAGGGTGGGCGCGCTTGTGCCGCGCAGGGTTTCGGTGAGCTCGAGGTTGCGCCGCGTGGATGCATCCATGCGCACGTAATCGTCGGCGCGTTCCGGCTGCAGCGCATTCACATGCGACAAGACCTGGCCCTGTGTCTTGCGCGCATATTCGAGCAGCGCGCCGGCTGCGGCGATGGCAGCGCGCAGATCCTCGCAGCCAAAGCCCGCGAGCGAGTGCACGTTGAAATGCTTGAGCAGCTGCTGGCGCGACGCTTCGTAGTCGAAATGCCATTCGGGCAGGCGCGTCAGGGCGGCCGTGCCGTTCAAGCCGGACAAGGTCGACAAGGGGCCGCGATCGGCGACCAGGATTTCGGCCGGACGCAGCCGCGTAAGTTCACCCGCGAGCAGCCGCTGCGGCATCTCCGCCACGCGCAGCTCGCCGCTCGCGAGGCTCAACCAGGCGAGGCCGACGCTGTTGTTTTCGGCCGCGAGCGCGAGCAGGACGTTATCGGATTTTTCATCGAGCAGCGCCGCGTCGGTGAGGGTGCCCGGCGTGACGATGCGCGTGACCGCGCGCTCCACCGGTCCCTTGGACGTGTTCGGGTCACCGATCTGCTCGCAGATTGCGACCGATTCGCCCAGCTTCACCAGCTTGGCCAGATACTGCTCGACCGCGTGGTAGGGAACGCCGGCCATTTTGATCGGCACGCCGGCGGAGGCGCCGCGCGTAGTGAGCGTGATATCGAGCAGCCGTGCGGCCTTCTCCGCATCGCCGTGGAACAGCTCGTAGAAATCGCCCATGCGGTAGAACAGCAAGATGTCCGGATGCTGCGCTTTCAGGCGCAGATACTGCTGCATCATCGGGGTGTGCGCCGCCTGGGAGGCAGGGTTAGCGTCGATCATGTCGTGCCAAGATATTCGCGCAAGCTCAGTATCCGGATCTTCCCGTAGCGCTTGAGTGCAAGCAGGGCCTTGTCTCCGGTCACGATGACTTCGGCGCGGCCCGCCACTGCGCACTCGAGTATCCGGTTGTCCGGATCGTCTTTCACGATGCGAAGCCGCCGCTTCGGGGCGACGACCACGGCCAGCTCCGTGACAAACACCGCGACATGCGCGAGTTCTTCTGCGTCGCGCGCAAACTTGCGTGCGAGCACATCGAGCAGTTCGTCAACAATGGGCCGGGACAAGACGAGCTGGTCTGTCTCATCGATAATCCGCCGCAGGGCGGCCTCGCCCCGGCCGCCGGGAAACACCAGCGCAGACACCAGAATGTTGGTATCGAATACGACCCGCTTGCGCATGGTCATGCGCGCAGATAGCGTTCGAGATCACTTTCGGTGAGTATGCCTTTGTCCCGGGCCATGCGGCTCCAGTAAGCCTGCATGCCGCGCAGTTCCTGCAGGCGGCGCTCGATCGCGGCCTGCCGCAGAGCGTCCTGAATGACTCCGCTCAGGGTCTTGCCCTCTGCGCGCGCGAGCTCTTCGGCGGTACGCGCGAGATCAGCAGGGAGCGAAATGGTTTTTTTTACGGCATTGCTCATATGAGATGCTCCTTTCAGCGCGGTATGACTTAATCATACTATGCGGGCGCGCGATCCGCAACTTCCGCCAAATGGACAATCGCGGCGATTTGACAAGGAACAAACGTTCCACGTATAGTTAAACGTGAAACTACTGTAACCTATGGTCGAAGCCAAACGGCTGGGCGCTGCGATGCGCCGGTCCGATGGCCACGGGAAGCCGCCCGGCATGAGTCTGCGCGAACTTATATTGAAGTGTTACGACGAGCTGGTGCCCTCGGAGCGCAAGCTCGCGGATGTGGTCATGCAGCGCCAGGCCAACCTTGCGAGCTATTCGGCGACCGAACTGGCCCGGTTCGCGGGGGTGTCGAAGGCCACCGCGGCACGGTTTTTCCGCCGCCTCGGCTATGCAAGCTTCAGCCAGTTCCGTTCGGAAGTTCGCGCCAATCCTCCCGCTGAATCGCCGCTGTTCAAGCTGGAAGATGTCGCGAAGCTAGCCGGCAACGGTTCTGGTCTGGAGCGCCATTTCTCGATCGACGCGCAGAACCTCGCCACCACGTTGCAGAATCTGAGCCACGACGACATCAAGGCCGCGGTGTTCGTACTGAAAGGCGCGCAGCGCGTGTGGATCGTCGGCTACCGCAACGGCTACGCCACGGCGTTCTACGCTCACGCTCTGTTCTCCCACGCAAAACCGAACGTGTTGCTGTTGAACGACTCGGCCGCCAAGATCGCCGACCTGATGGCCGACGTGGGCGAGAAGGATGTCATTTTCGTCGTTGATTTCCGGCGGCGGATCAAGCTGCTCGGGCAGATAGTCGGCGTCGCCAGGGAAGCCGGCGCCAGGATCGTGCTGCTCACCTACTCGCCGGTATCGGCGATCGCACGGCCGGGCGACGTTATCCTCGGCTGCGTGACCGGCGGATCGGCGGTGTTCGATTCCTATGTGGCGCCGATGAGTATCGTCAATTATCTCGCGGCATCGCTCGTGGCCGAAATGCGGCCGAAGGCAAGAGCACGCATGGAAAGCATCGAACGTATACACGAAGTCCTCGCCGATCTGGAGACCTGAACCATGGTGGATCTCGACATCAACGGCGAACGGCTACTTGCGTCGTTGCAGGAACTGGGCCGTATCGGCGCGCTTGAAGGCGGCGGCGTATGCCGCCTCGCGCTCACGGACGAAGACAGGGCCGGGCGCGACTGGGTCGTGGCGCAGATGAAAGCGCTGGGGATGAGCGTGAGCGTCGATGGCATCGGCAATGTCGTCGGCGTCTACGGCGGGCGGGAAGACGCGCCGCCGGTAATGGCGGGCTCGCACATCGACACCGTACGCACCGGCGGGCTGTACGACGGCAACTATGGCGTCCTGGCGGGACTGGAAGTGGTGCGCGCTCTCAGGGATGCGGGTATGCGCACGCGCAAGCCGCTCGCGGTGGCTTTCTTCACCAACGAGGAAGGTTCGCGCTTCGCGCCTGACATGATGGGCAGCCTCGTTTTCGAGGGTGGGCTGGCGCTGGAGTCGGCGCTGGAGACCAAGGGGATCGACGGCACGACGGTGCGGGAAAATCTCGACCGCATCGGTTACCGCGGATCGGCGCCTACAGGCGCGATGCAGGTGGACAGCTACGTAGAGCTGCATATCGAACAGGGTCCCGTGCTCGACATCGAAAAGACCACGATAGGCGCCGTGGAGGGCGTGCAGGGGATTTCGTGGACCGAGTTCACTATCTCGGGCGTTTCCAACCATGCGGGAACGACGCCGATGCGCCTGCGTCATGACGCCGGCCATGTCGCGGCGCGCGTCGCCTGCTTTGCGCGCGAGTTGGCGCGGGAACTGGGCGGCGATCAGGTGGCGACCGTCGGATCCATCACCGTGTTTCCCAATCTCGTCAATGTGATTCCGAACCGCGTCGTGTTCACGGTGGACCTGCGCAACACAGACGAAGAGATCTTGAGATTGGCGGAGCAGCGCCTGTGGGCTTACGCCGACGAGGCGGCCGCGGCGGAAGGCACGCAGATTTCGCACCGCTCGCTGGCGCGTTTCGAGCCGGTCGCATTTCACCCCGAACTGGTAGACATGGTCGAGCAGACGGCGCGCGGCATGGGCTACTCCGTCAGGCGGCTTCCCAGTGGCGCGGGACACGATGCGCAGATACTCGCGCGCACATGCCCGGCGGCGATGATCTTCGTGCCGAGCGTGGGCGGCCTGAGCCATAACGTGCGCGAACACACGGAAGCGGGCGATCTGGTGGCCGGCGCGAGGGTGCTGCTCCGGGTTCTAATGCATCTGGCAAACCAGCAACCAAACCGGTAACAATACAAAGGAGCTTCAGTGGCAAGATTTGTAAATGTCGCGATCGGCCAGCTCGGTCCGATCGCCCGCAGCGAAACGCGACAACAAGTCGTGGTGCGCTTGAAGGCGCTGATGCACCAGGCCAGTGCGATGGGCTGCGAACTGATCGTCTATCCGGAACTGGCGCTGACGACTTTCTTCCCGCGCTGGTACATGGCGGATCAGGCCGAGATTGACAGCTTCTTCGAGCGCGAAATGCCTAGCCCGGAAACGCAGCCTCTGTTCGATCTCGCGCGCGAGCTAGGCATCGGTTTCTGCCTCGGCTATGCCGAACTGTCGGTGGTGCAGGGGCGGGCGCATCGCTACAACACCGCTGTCTTGGTCGATGCTGGTGGCGCGATTATCGCCAAATACCGCAAGGTGCATCTCCCCGGTCACGCCGAGCACGAGCCCTGGCGCCGCTTCCAGCACCTGGAGAAGCGCTACTTCGAGCCCGGCGAAGGCTTCGGCGTGGCCAAGGCGTTCGGGGGCGTCCTCGGCATGGCCATCTGCAACGACCGCCGCTGGCCCGAAAGCTATCGCGTCATGGGACTGCAGGGCGTGGAGATGATGCTGATCGGCTACAACACGCCGGTGCACAACCCGCCGGCGCCCGAGCACGACGATCTTTCGCTGTTCCACAACCAGCTGGTGCTGCAGGCAGGGGCCTACCAGAACGGCAGCTGGGTCGTGGGCGTGGCCAAGGCGGGAGTGGAGGAGGGCGTGGACCAGATCGGCGGCAGCATTATCGTCGCACCTTCAGGCGAAATCGTCGCCGCCTGTACGACCAAGGGGGACGAAATCGCGCTGGCTCGCTGCGACCTCGACCTGTGCAATTCGTACAAGCGCACGACCTTCAATTTTGACGTACATCGACAGCCATCCGCCTACGGGATGATCGTCGAGAGAAAAGGCGTGCGCTTGAAGGCGGATGGCACATTACTTGCATCGAAGTGAGCCATTGGCCATTTCCGAAATTCCCGTGACCGATTACACCTGGACCACCGATGACAACTGAGCTGCAGGCAGATTCGCGATTCAAACGCCTGGGCGAGGCCTGTGCGGCGGCGAGCGCCTACCTCAACCGGCGCGTGGAGCGGCTGTGTGCGGCAATCCTGGCGGTGCTGATCCTCGACGTGGGGGTCGGGATATTCGGCCGTTACGTGATCGAACTGCCCGTGACCTGGACCGAGGAACTGGCGCGCTATCTGATGATCTGGGCGGCGCTGCTGGCCGTCTCCTGCGGCGTGGCGCGGCGCGAGCATGTGGCGGTCACCGCCTTGCTCGAGCGACTGCCGCAGGGCCTGCAGCGGCATCTCGGTGTCGCCATCGATGCGCTCGGAATCGCATTTTTCGCTTTCCTGTGCTACTTCGGCATCGGCATGACCAAGCAGGGTGCGACCCAATACGCCACCATCTTCGAAATGACCATGTGGCTGCCGTTCGCCGCAGTGCCAGTTTCGTCGGCGCTGGCGTGCGTGCAACTCGCGCTCACGGGCGTGCGCGATTTCGTCCTGGGCCGCCCGCCTGCCACGGTGTTGAAGGAAGCGCAATGATCTGGGTGCTGGCGGTGTTTTTCGTGCTCCTGGCGATAGGCGTGCCGATCGGTTACGTGCTCGGCATCGCCGGGGTGCTGGGCATCATGCAGATCGGCGGTGCCGAGATGCTGGCGATGGCGCCGCAGCGCTTTTTCGCCGGTCTGGACCTGTTTACCTTCCTCGCGATGCCGCTGTTCATCTTCGCCGGCGAGATCATGAATCGCGCCGGCATCACCGCGCGCCTGGCCGAATTCGCCGACGCGCTGGTCGGCCACCTGCGCGGCGGCATGGCCCACTCGTGCATGGTGTCCTCGGTGTTATTCGCCGGCATCACCGGCGCCGCCGTGGCCGAAGCGGCGGCCTTCGGCAGCACCATGGTGCCGGCGATGGAGAAAAACGGCTACAAGCGGCCGTTCGCCTGCGCCGTGGTGGTGGCCGGATCGATCATCGGCCCGACCATCCCGCCCTCGAATCTCATGGTGATCTACGGCTCGATGATGGGCGTGTCGATCGCCGGGCTGTTCGCCGCGGGCATCCTTCCCGGACTGGTGATGGGCCTGTTCTGCATGGCGGTCATCGCCGGCCTGGGGCGCCGCCTGCAGCTGCCCAAGGGCGGCGCGCGGCCCAGCCTGCTGCGCATCTTGCGCGCGTTCCGCCACAGCTTCAGCGCGCTGGTCATGCCGGTCATCATTCTCGGCGGCATCCTCTCCGGCGTGGTCACGCCGACCGAGGCCGCGGCGATTGCCGTGTTCTACGCCCTGGTGCTGGGCAGGTTCGTGTACCGCCTGGTGCATTTCGCCGACATCATGGACATGCTGGTGCGCACGGCGCGCATCACCGGCGTGGTGTTCCTGATCATCGCCGCGGCCTCCATCCTGAGCTGGTGGATGACCTTCATGCAGCTGCCGCAGATGATCACGCATCTGTTCCTCGGCGTGTCCTCCGACCCCGCGACCATCATCCTGATGATTCTGCTGCTATTGCTGGTGCTGGGCATGTTCATGGACATCAACGCCATCCTCATCGTCCTCGGACCTATCCTCGGCGCGCTGGCCTCCTCCATCGGGATGAATCCGGTGCAGGCCGGCCTGATGATTGTGCTCGCGCTCAACATCGGGCTGATGACGCCGCCGGTGGGCGCCAGCCTGTTCGTGTTGAGCTCGATCACCGGCGAGCGCATCGAGCGCATCACCGCGGCGATGTGGCCGTTCGTGATCGCCGAGGTCGCCGTGCTGTTCCTGGTGGCGTATTGGCCCAGCCTGACGCTGACCGTTCCGCGATTGCTCGGCCTATGAAACTGATTCCGGTAAGCGCCATCGATTCCCCCCGCATCAACCCTGCAACTCTAACCCCGAAGGAGATCATCACCATGCGCATGTTCAAGTCAATCGCAATAGCCGCGGCGCTCAGCCTTGCGGTCGGCATGGTGCCGGTAACGGCACACGCCCAGAAAATGCTAAAGCTCGCCCACCTGAACAAGAACGATCCGTTCGACAATGGCACCGGAGCGATGGCAACGGTGTTCAAGTCCCTGGTCGAAGCCGGGACCAACGGCTCGGTCACCGTGCAGATCTTCCCCGACGGGCAGTTGGGCAAGGACAACGAAGTGGTGCAGCAGGTCAAGGCCGGCGTGGTGCAGTCGGCGATTTCCAGCGTCGGCGGTATCGCCTCGGTGTACCCGATGATAGGCGTGCTCGACGTGCCTTTCGCCTACCCCAACATCGCCGTGACGTACGAGGTGTTCGACGGCCCTTTCGGCAAGCACCTTGCGGCCGACATCGGCAAGAAGACCGGGTTCGACGTGCTCGGCTTCGGCGATTCTGGCGGCTTTTTTGCCTTCAGCAACTCCAAGCATCCGATCAAGTCCCCCGAGGACATGAAGGGCCTGAAAATCCGCACCATGGGGCTGGAATCGCACAAGGCGGTGGTCAGCAGCATGGGCGGACAGCCGGTGGCAATCAACTGGGCAGAGGTGTATACGTCCCTGCAGACCGGCGTCGCCGACGGGCAGATGAACCCGATTCCGATCATCAAGTTCGCCAAGTTCGACGAAGTGCAGAAGTACCTCACGCTGACCAACCATCTGTTCACGCCCTATGTGTGGGTGATCAACAAACAGTTCTATGACGGCTTGTCCGCGCAGGAGAAGGAGGTGGTGAAAGCTGCCGCGCGCTCTGCGATCGTCGCCTGCCGCGGCATCAACCGCATCATCGAAGCCTCCGAGCGCGGACTGCCGGCGCTGGCGCAAAAGATGCAGATCTACTCGCCGACGCCGGCGGAAATTGCCAAGTTCCGCGCGCTGGCCCAGCCTGCGGTAAAGGCGCAGATCGCCAAGAGCTATGGCAAGGACGGCGAGGCCATGCTGAAGGAATTCCAGGCCGCCATCGACAAAGCGTCCAAGAACTAGGCGTAACTCGATGCACGCTGCAAAGGCCAGTGTGTTTACTTGAGGACTTCGCCCGGGCTGGGCCGCCCGGGCGAGCACGGCATGGCTTATGCATTGAAGGCGTGAACATGAAATGGTTCTACCGTTGTCACAGCTGCGGAGCGACATACGATATTGTTCCCGGCCGGTATCTCTGCGATTCATGTACCAAGCGACAGGACAAGGATCGGCCGCTCGAAGGCGTGCTGGAGGCCGAATGGGAGGGCAATACTGATCCTCATGCGGTTCCGTTGCCGGTCGGAGAGGAGTGGTTTCCGCCCATACCCGTAGGCAACACGCCGCTGTGGGCGCCAATGCGGCTCAGGCGCGAATTCAACGCGCCCAAGCTGTGGATCAAGGACGATACCTGCAATCCTTCGGGCTCCTTCAAGGACCGGGCCTCGTTCCTGGTCGCGGCCTTCGCCGGCAGGCATGGAGCGAAGGAAATCGTCCTCGCGTCCACGGGAAATGCGGCATCGAGCATGGCCGCGGTGGGTGCCGCGGCCGGCCTGCGCATCAAGGTATTCCTGCCCGCGACGGCGCCGGCCGCCAAGCGCATTCAAGTCCTGCAGTACGGCGCCGAGCTCATTCCCGTGGACGGGACTTATGACCAGGCCTATGAGCTGTCGCTCGAATATTCGAACAGGACCGGCGCGCTTTCGCGCAATACGGCCTATAACCCCCTGACCATCGAAGGGAAGAAGACGGTTTCCTTCGAAATCGTCGCTGACCTGATCAACGCCGGAGCGGGCGCGCCTGAGCATGTGTTCGTTCCGGTCGGCGACGGCGCCATACTTGCGGGCGTATATCGCGGATTCGAAAATCTGCTCAGGCTGGGAAGGATGCGGAACATGCCGACGATCTGGGCTTGCCAGGCACAAGGATCGAGCGCCCTCGCGCGTGCGTTCGCATCCCCGCATTCCGGGAACCGGGCCTTCGGCGATCCTGTGCCTTCGAATACGCTTGCCGACTCGATATCCGTCGACGTGCCGCGGAACGGACTGCACGCTTTGGCGAAACTCAAGATATACCGCGGTAGGACCGTTGTCGTATCGGACGCCGAGATCCTTGCCGCCCAGAAAATGCTTTCATCCTCGACGGGCCTGTTCGCCGAACCGTCTTCGAGCGCCGCCTTCGCCGGCTGGCTCAAGGTGCGGGAAGCCGTTCCTGCCGGGGAATGCTGCATTTTGCTGATCACCGGCTCAGGGCTGAAGGACATCAAATCCGCCGCGCAGGGCCTGGGACTGAAACACTGAAACCTCTTGGAGACATACGATGATCGACCTGAAAATAGACAAAGCACAGCGCCAGAAGAACATCCAGCGCTGCAGGGAAAAAGGGATCATCCTTCCCACTTATGCGCAGATGCGCGATCCTGCGAAGATTCCCGCGGCAGTCAAGAAAGAACTGGCGGCAATCGGTCTGTGGGACGTGCATCCCAGGAACCTGTTCCGCATCAACTGGCATAACGAGCCGGTCGAACAAGGGGGCGGATTCGGCGGGGTCAATTTCGTCGAGCTTCCGCGCGCCATCACCGGCGCCAGCGCGCGGATCGTGGGCATCGCGGGGAAATGGTTTCCCACCGGAGCGCACAAGGTAGGTCCGGCCATTTCCTGTCTCCTGCCCGAGCTCGTGACCGGACGCTTCGATCCTGCGACCAAGAAAGCGGTCTGGCCGAGCACCGGAAATTACTGTCGCGGCGGCGCCTACATCTCCCGGCTGCTTTCCTGCCCGTCCGTCGCGATCCTGCCGGAAGGCATGTCGAAAGAACGTTTTGCATGGCTCAGGACCATGGCCGAAGAAGTCATCGCAACGCCGGGCTGCGAATCCAACGTCAAGGAAATTTTCGACAAATGCATCGAACTCGAGCGCACGCGCCCCGACGCGGTCATTTTCAACCAGTTCGATCAGCTGCCCAATTCGCTCTGGCACTACAACGTGACCGGACCGGCGATGGAGGAAGTGTTCAGGAATATCGCGCGGCCCGGCGATTCGGTCGCGGGCGCGGTGCTTGCCTCGGGCTCGGCCGGAACGATGGCTGCAGGATCCTATCTGCGCGACACTTTCCCGGGGGCGAGGGTGGGCGTGGCGGAAGCGCTGCAGTGCCCCACCATCCTCGAGAACGGCTTTGGCGACCACCGCATCGAAGGCATCGGCGACAAGCATATTCCCTGGATCCACAATATGCGCGAAACGGATGCGGCCATAGGCGTGGACGACGAACTGCCGATTCGATTCATCCGGTTGTTCAATGAAGCGGCCGGCCGGAAGACGCTGGCCGAAAACGGCGCGGGCAAGGAGGTACTCGACAAACTCGAGTGGATGGGGATTTCCAGCGTCGGCAACATGGTCGCCGCGATCAAGTTCGCGAAGTACTACGAACTTGGCGAACACGATGTCGTATTCACGGTATTCACCGATTCCATGGCGATGTACCGGAGCCGCCTGACCGAGCTCAATGCCGAGCGCGGAGCCTACGACCAGCGCCAGGCCGACCGTGATTTCGACCGGCTCTCGGGTATTTCCACGGACCACATGCTCGAGTTGTCGCAAGTCGACAAGCGCCGCGTGCACCAGCTCAAGTATTTCTCCTGGGTTGAACAACTCGGCAAGACGGTGGAAGAACTGCGCGCCCAGTGGGACGACCACCGCAATTACTGGGGCTGCCTGCGCACCCAGACCGCGGACCTGGACACGATGATCGAGGCGTTCAACGCGGAGGCGGGTAAGTGATCGCCGGCCGGCCGGTTGCGCCATTCCTGACAGAGGCGCCTGCCGATGATGGTGCAGGGACTTGAAATCCCTCAGTGAACTCTATCGCATAGGCCTCGGCCCCTCGAGCAGCCATACCATGGGGCCGCGCTTTGCCGCGGAGGCTTTCACGGCGTCGGCGGCCGAGGCGGCGCGCCTGCGCGTCACGCTCTACGCGAGCCTTGCCGCGACCGGACGCGGACACCTCACCGATGTCGCGGTCAGCGAGCCCTTTTCGCCGCTACCGGTTGAACTCGTCTGGCTGCCGGAGCAATCCCTGCCGCGTCACCCCAACGGAATGAAGTTCGAGGCGCTGGACGCATCCGGCGGCGTGCTTGCCTCGCGCATCCTGTATTCCGTGGGCGGCGGCGCCTTGTTGGATGAAGACGGCAGGCCCGATGGCGGCGGCGACGTGTATCCCTACACCTGCATGCGGGAAATCCTGGAGCAGACCGAGCGCGAAGGCCTGCTCGTCTGGGAGCTGGCAGGCCGGCACGAAGGAAAGACAATCTGGCCGTACCTGGACCGCATCTGGATGGCCATGAAGAAAGCCATCCATACCGGTCTGAACGCCGAAGGGAAGCTGCCCGGCTCGCTGAACGTGCCGCGCAAGGCGTCTGCCTATCATGCGCGCGCGCAAGGCATGGCCGGCTATTTCGGTCAGACCGCCTTGCTCTTTGCCTATGCCTTGGCCGTGTCGGAAACGAACGCGGCGGGTGGCGACATCGTCACCGCGCCGACCTGCGGCGCCGCAGGCGTACTGCCGGCGGTGCTCTATTTTTTGCAGCAACAATCGGAACTGTCCGACGAGAAGATTTGCCGGGCGCTGGCCACGGCCGGCATGATAGGCAATATCGTCAAGCGCAACGCCTCGATCTCGGGGGCCGAAGTCGGCTGCCAGGGAGAAGTGGGCACGGCCTGCGCCATGGCGGCCGCTGCCGCGGCTCAACTATTGGGCGGCTCCGTGCGCCAGATCGAATATGCGGCGGAGATGGGGCTGGAGCACCATCTCGGCCTCACCTGCGACCCGATCGGCGGATACGTGCAGATTCCGTGCATCGAGCGCAATGCCATCGCGGCGGTGCGCGCAGTCGACTGCGCGGCCTATGCGCTGCTCTCCGACGGCCGCCACATCGTTTCTTTCGACGAAGTGGTGCGCTCCATGTGGGAAACCGGCTGCGACATGAAGTCGAGCTATCGGGAAACGGCAAAAGGCGGGCTGGCGAAAATCTACCTGCTGCGCAAGAATGGTACGAACGGCTTCCCGGGGATGGGGAGCTGAGAGGGCGATCGCGCAGGCATCCCGCTTATGGGGGTGAGCGCAGGCGGTCGAACGGCGCGGAGGCGATATGAGCACGGAAACAAAGAAGGACATCTTCTACAGCGACATGCTGGTCCGCTTTTCGCATTGCGACCCGGCGGGCATCATCTTCTATCCGCATTATTTCGTGATGTTCAACGGGCTGGTGGAAGACTGGTTCAACCACGCCCTGGAGATCAACTACGCCGACTTCATCACCACCAGGCGGCTGGGACTGCCCATGGTCAATATCAAATGCGATTTCGTCGCCCCTTCGAAAATCGGCGAGGTCATCACGTTGACGCTGAGGATCGAGCGCATCGGCAGGAGCTCGCTCACGCTGGCGACGGGCGCCCTCCTGGATGATCAGATACGAATTGCGGCGCAGCTCACGCTGTGCGTCTTTTCCTTCGAAACCAAGCGCGCCGTGCCCATTCCCGACGATTTGCGGCGGCGCCTCGCCGAGTTCCAGCAAGGAAAACTCGACCATCCCTGGAGGCAGGCCTAGTACCCCGACGAGGGTGCTGGTGGAGGGCTGGGTCCGGGGCGTCGCCGGATTGTTTGACGAGCTTGGGGGACGTTGCAGGCCGTCAGACCGCCAGTACTTCGATATCGGGCTCTATCGTTTTCAGCAGCTGCTCGATGCTGACCAGCGTACCCGATATCGAGCTCGGGCAGCTGCCGCAGGCGCCCTGGTAATGCACCGTCAGCTTGTTGCCTTCCAGACCGAGCACGTGCAGGTCGCCGCCGTCGCCTTGCAGGTAAGGGCGGATCTGCTCATCCAGCAAGCCGTTGATCATGTACAGCCGCTGCTGGTCGTCCGGGCTCAAGTCGGCTATCGGGTTGGCTGCGGCGGCGGAAGTTAGTCGGGCGGACTGCTCGGTCGCCGCCGGCGCGGCCCGTATCCGGTCGGCGACTCTGCGCAGCAGTTGCTGCCAGTCGGCGCGCCCGTCCTGCGTGACCGTGAGCCAGTGATCGACGTAGAACACGTTGGTCACATGCTCGATGTCGAATATCGACGCGGCCAGCAGATCGTCCTCGGCCTCTCCGCCATTGTCGTAGGAACGCGTGATGCCCCAGGTCAGCGGCTCTTTGAGGATGAATTTCTTCGCGTTCGGATTCGGCGTGTCTTCGATGTCGGCTATTTTCGGCATGGTGGCTTTCGTTCAGGCATCGCCGATCGGGGCGTGCATCGGATCGTTTTCGGATTCGGTCGAGATGTCCGCAACCGAGTGGAGCGCGGCATGCAGCGTGTGCCAGGGCAGGATCGCGCATTTGACGCGCGTCGGCAGGTCGTGCACGCCGGAAAACACCGTGAGCCGGCCGAGGTGGTGCGCTTGCCTGCCGACATCGATCTGGCCGGTCGCCATGTCGCGAAATTCCTGAATCAGCGTTTCCGCGTCCTGCCGCGTCTTGCCCTTGACGCTCGCAGTCATCATCGAGGCCGACGCTTTGCAGATCGCGCAGGACTCGCCTTGAAACGCGATGGCGGCGATGTTTTCTCCCTCCAGATTCAGCGCCACGCTGAGATGGTCGCCGCAGAGGGGATTGTGGCCTTCGGCCTTGTGGCTCGCCTGCGCCAGCGCGCCATAGTTCCGCGGCTTGCGGTTGTGGTCGAGAATGACTTCCTGGTACAGCGATTTCGGGTCGGCCATCAGCAGAAAACCTTTTGCACATTGCGGATGCCCGCGGCGAGCGCATCGACCTCGGCCATGGTGTTGTAGAAAGCGAACGAGGCGCGGGAGGTCGCCGGCACCTTGAAACGCTGCATCACCGGCTGCGCGCAATGATGACCGGTGCGCACCGCGACACCGTCCTGGTTCAGCAGCGTGCCGACGTCGTGTGGGTGCACGCCATCGAGCGTGAACGACACTACTGCGGCCTTGTTTGCGGCGGTGCCGATGATGCGCACACCGGGCATGCGCTGCAACTGCACGGTCGCGTAATCGAGCAAATCGCGCTCGTGCGCGGCGATCGCGCCCATGCCGATGGCCGAAAGGTAATCGACCGCGGCGCCGAGCCCGATCGCCGCCGCAATCGGCGGCGTGCCGGCCTCGAACTTCTGCGGAATCACGTTGTAGGTGGTCTTCTCGAACGTGACCGATAGGATCATGTCGCCGCCGCCCTTGAACGGCCGCATCAGTTCGAGCAGCGCGGCCTTGCCGTAGAGGACGCCGATGCCGGTCGGGCCACACAGTTTATGCCCGGAAAAAGCGTAGAAATCGCAATCGAGATCCTGCACGTCCACTTTCATGTGCGGTGCCGCCTGCGCGCCGTCCACCAGCACCGGCACGCCGCGCGCGCGTGCAAACGCGATCATCTGCTTGACCGGATTGACGCTGCCGAGCGCGTTCGAGACCTGTGTCACGCCGACCAGCGATGTGCGCTCGTTGAACAGCTTTTCGAATTCGTCGAGCAGAAGCTCGCCGGCATCGTTGATCGGCACGACGCGTATCCTCGCTCCCGTTTCTTCGGCCAGCATCTGCCAGGGCACGATGTTGGAATGGTGCTCGAGCGTGGTCAGGATGATTTCGTCACCCGCGCCGATGAACTTGCGCCCGAAGCCGTGCATCACCAGGTTGATCGCTTCGGTGGTGCCGCTGGTGAAAATCACCTCGCGCTCTTCGCGCGCGTTGATGAAGCGCGCGAGCTTGCGCCGTGCCTCTTCGTATTCGGCGGTGGCGATTTCCGACAGGGTATGCACTGCGCGGTGTATGTTCGCGTGTTGGCTTGTCTGGTAGCGCACCAGGCGGTCGATCACCTGCTGTGGCATCTGGCTGGAGGCAGCGTTGTCCAGATAGACCAGGGGCTTGCCCTCGGGCCTCAGTTTGAGGATGGGAAAATCGGCGCGGATGCGCTCGACGTCGAAGGCCAGTCCGGACCGCGGTTTCAGCGCGTTTTGGCTTGCGCTCATGATGGGCGCTCCGCGGCGGGTGCGGCGGCCTGGGTCTGCGCCAGTACCGCCTGCTCGAGCCGGTTTCTGAGCGAGGCAACGGGGATGCGCTCGATAACCTCGGCGCCGAACGCATAGGTAAGCAGGTTGCGCGCCGCGGTATCCGAGAGGCCGCGGCTCTTGAGGTAGAACACTTCATCGACATCGAGCTGGCCGACGGTCGCGCCGTGCGCGCATTTCACGTCATCGGCGAATATCTCGAGCTGCGGTTTGGTGTCGATTCGCGCCTTGGCGCTCAGCAGCAGGTTGCGGCTCGATTGCGACGAATCGGTGCGCTGCGCGCCCGCCCGCACCATGATGTTGCCGTTGAACACCGCGCGCGCGGCGCCGTCGACGATGCACTTGTGCAGCTGCCGGCTCTTCCCCTGCGGCAGCGCATGGTCGATGAGCGTATGGGTATCGGCGAGTTGCTGTCCGCCGATCAGCGCCAGCCCGTCGATGCTGCATTCGGCGCCTTCGGCCGCCAGCCGTACGCCGAGGTTGTGGCGCGAGATGCGCGCACCCAGCGCGACGCTCACCGAATGATAGCGGCTCGCATGCGCCAGCGACACCGCGCAATTGGCGAAATGGAAGGCCTCGGCACCGTCGCGCTGTACCCGGACATGATGGACTGCCGCGTTGCCGTCAAGCGCCATCTCGGTCACCGCGTTGGTGAAATAGGCTTCGTTCTCGAGCGCAAGGAAGTCCTCTACGACCGTGACCGCGCTGCCGGATTCCGCGATGACCAGGCAACGCGGGTAGCTGGCCGCGAGTTTACGCGTCGCGATGAACAACAGATGAACCGGCGCTGCAAGCGCCATGTCGCGCGGCACCAGGATCAGCGCCCCGTCGTGCAGGAATGCGGTATTGAGCGCGGCGAACGCGTTGCGCTCGAATTCCGCGTGTCGGCCGAGGTGCGCCTGTACGGCCGCGCCGTGCCTCGTCACACCGGCGGCAAGATTTTCCACGACGAAGCCGGTGTGATTGAACGAATGCTCGGGTGCATAGGTTCCGTCGATGAATACCAGTCGGGCCGCGGCTTCGGCTATGGCCCACTGTGCGACCATCGCGGGCGCGACTGGCGCCACGTCCTGCACCGGCTGGAATGACAGCTTGGTGAGCGGCGAGATGTCGGTGAATCGCCAGTCCTCGTCGCGCGTGGTCGGCACGGTGAGCGCGCCGACCCGGTCGACCGCGTTCGCCCGCAGTTCATTCAACCAGGTCAGCGGGCTTGCCGGGGGCCGTCCCTGCAACAGGCTGTCGAGATAACCGGTGGTCGTGGCGGCGGTGTTCATGCGTTCACGCGGGCGTTCGCCTTCACTTCGGCGCCGACCCAGTCGTAGCCGCGGGCTTCGAGTTCGAGCGCCAGCTCCTTGCCTCCGGTCTTGACGATTCGGCCTGCATCCATTACGTGGACGTAGTCCGGCACGATGTAATTGAGCAGGCGCTGGTAGTGGGTCACCAGCACGATGGCATTGTCTTTGTTTGCAAGTTGATTGACGCCGTTGGCGACGATCCTGAGAGCGTCGATATCCAGGCCCGAATCGGTTTCGTCCAGGATCGCGAGCTTCGGTTCGAGCAGGGCCATCTGCAGGATCTCGTTGCGCTTCTTCTCGCCACCGGAGAATCCTTCGTTGACGCTGCGGTCGAGGAAATCCGGATTCATTTCGAGCAGTTTCATTTTCTCGCGCACGAAGTCGTCGAATTCGAGCGGATCGAGTTCGTCCTTGCCGCGCCCGGCCTGCACCGTGTTGTACGCAAGCCGCAGGAACTGGCTGTTGGCCACCCCGGGTATCTCGATCGGGTACTGAAAGCCGAGGAACACTCCGGCGCGCGCGCGCGCCTCGGGTTTGAGGTCGAGCAGATTGTTGCCTTCGAACACGACTTCGCCGCCGCTGACTTCATAGGCGGGGTGTCCGGCAAGCACTTTGGCGAAGGTGCTCTTGCCCGAGCCGTTCGGTCCCATGATGGCGTGCACTTCGCCACTCTTGACCGTGAGATCCATGCCCTTGAGAATTTCGATGCCGTTCACGGTCGCGTGCAGATCGCGCACCGCGAGCAGAGTCTTGCTGTCCTGGTGAATCATCCTACACTTCCTTCGAGCTTGAGGCCGAGCAGTTTGGTCGCCTCGACGGCGAACTCCATCGGCAATTGTTGGAAAACGTCCTTGCAGAACCCGTTTATGATCATCGACACCGCCTCCTCGGCGCCGACGCCGCGCTGGGCGAAATAGAACAGCTGGTCTTCGCCGATCTTGGATGTCGACGCTTCGTGCTCGACTTTTGCGCTCGGGTTGTTCACCTGGATGTAAGGAAAGGTGTTCGCGCCGCAGCGCTCGCCGATCAACATCGAATCGCACTGCGAGTAATTGCGCGCGCCGGCGGCGGTGGGCGCGATCCTGACCAGCCCGCGGTAGCTGTTGTTGGAGTGACCGGCCGAGATGCCCTTGCTGACTATGGTGCTGCGCGTGTTCTTGCCCAGATGAATCATCTTGGTGCCGGTATCGGCCTGCTGGTAATGATTGGTGAGGGCCACCGAGTAGAACTCGCCGACCGAGTTGTCGCCGCGCAATATGCAGCTCGGGTATTTCCAGGTGATCGCCGAGCCGGTCTCGACCTGCGTCCAGGAGATGCGCGAATTCACGCCCTTGCACAGCCCGCGCTTGGTGACGAAATTGTAAATGCCGCCCAATCCGTTTTCGTCGCCCGCGTACCAGTTCTGCACCGTCGAATACTTGATGTCGGCGTCATCGAGCGCAACCAGCTCGACCACCGCGGCGTGCAACTGGTTGGTGTCGAACCTGGGAGCGGTGCAGCCTTCGAGATAGGACACCGAAGCGCCTTCCTCGGCGACGATCAGGGTGCGTTCGAACTGGCCGGAATTTTCCGTGTTGATGCGGAAATAGGTCGACAGGTCCATCGGGCATTTGACGCCCTTGGGTATGAAACAGAACGAGCCGTCGGTGAACACCGCCGAGTTGAGCGCCGCATAATAGTTGTCGCCGACCGGAACCACGCTGCCCAGATACTTGCGCACGAGCTCGGGGTGCTCATGCACCGCCTCGGAGATCGAGCAGAAGATGATGCCGACCTCGGCGAGCTTCGCCTTGTAGGTGGTCGCCACCGACACGCTGTCGAAGATCACGTCGACCGCAACGCCGGCGAGTTTTGCGCGTTCGTTCATCGGCACGCCGAGCTTCTCGAACGTGCGCAGCAATTCGGGATCGACCTCGTCCATGCTGTTCAGGGTTTTCTTCGGCTTGGGCGCCGAGTAATAGCTGATCGCCTGGAAATCGATTTTGGGATATCTCACGTTCGGCCACTGCGGCTCTTCCATCTTGAGCCATTGCTGATAGGCCTTGAGCCTGAGTTCCAGCAGCCATTCCGGTTCGTTTTTTTTCGCTGAAATCAGCCGTATCGTGTCTTCGCTCAGCCCTTTGGGCGCGACATCGGATTCGATATCGGTGACGAAACCGTGCTGGTACGGTTGGTTGACGAGATTTTGCAGTGCTGTGCTCATTACCGTTTCGCAAACTTGATTGTTGAATATCCGGGACCCCGGAAAGCCACTTGCGCCATTGCGATTCTGTCAGGATTTTTCGTGGCTAAGCTTTGGCGGATTGCTTGACGTTGAAGCTCTCGCCGCAGCCACAGGTGCTGTCGACATTGGGATTGTCGAATTTGAACACCTGCTTGAAGCCTTCCTTGACGAAATCGAGGCGCGAGCCGTCCACGAACGACAGCGTCTCGGCATCGACCACCACTTTCGCATCGTGCGCCTCGAACAAGCGGTCGCCCGGCTGGATTTCATCGGCGTAATCGAATGTATACGCAAGGCCGGAACAACCTACTTTCTTGACGCCGACGCGCAGCCCCAAGCCCTTGCCGCGTTTTTCGAGCTGGTTCTGGATCTGTTTCGCCGCGTTCTCAGTCATTGAAATTGTCATGATATCGCCTGTTTTGGGAATTAGATTGCAATTGCGGCGCGTTCGCGCCGTTGCCGCGTGGCGCGCATGTCGTGCACCAGCGCCACGCCGTCTTGTCCGGGTTTCTGCTCGTCAACCAGCTGTTTGAGTGTCACCGCGCCGAGATAACCGAAAATGTGCTCGTTGAGGTTCGCCCACAGGTTGTGAGTGATGCATTTCTTCTCGTCGCGACAATTCTCCCTGCCGCCGCATTGCGTCGAGTCAAGCATTTCGTCGACGGCAAGAATGACCTCGGCGACCGATATTTGCGTCATGTCCTTGGCGAGACGGTAGCCGCCGCCGGGGCCGCGCACGCTGTCGACGAGCGCGCGCCGGCGCAACTTGCCGAATAGCTGCTCGAGATAGGACAGTGATATTTTCTGGCGTTCGCTGATGGCTGCCAGGGTCACCGGGTGTTTGCCCTGGTACATCGCGAGATCCACCATCGCCGTCACGGCAAAGCGCCCTTTCGTCGTCAGTCTCATATGAAAACCCCATTTAATATCAGATGGCTAAGGCCTGTACAAGCGTCAGATCGCAACAGCCCGCACAAGTAATACATGAGTAATTTTGTCAACTATACAATACCTGATGGTTTTAGTCAACTATGACACGCAATTTTGTCCGGAAATGGCACATTGCGACATGGTTAGAGCCGGATTTGCCAATTGCACCAGTTTCCGCCGCGGTCGTCTAACTTCGGGCAATCCAACTGCGCCACATGTCGCGGTAGGCCGCCTCGAGCCCGCGCGCGAAGCCCGCGTAGTCCATCAGTGGCGATAGGGCGAAGCGCTGGCGCAAACCGGCGCGCAGTCCGGCCAAGCGCGGCAGGTCGCCAGCCAGCCGCGCTGCATTGTCCACGTACTGCGCGGAAGTTTCCGCAATCAGCTCCGGCAACCCCAGGTTCACCAGCATGCTCGCGCTCTGGCGGCTGGCGATGGTCTCTCCGGCCAGGGTGATCACCGGTACGCCGAGCCACAGCGCTTCCAGGCTGGTCATGCCGCCGCAGAACGGAAAAGGGTCCAGAGCGATGTCGATTGCGGCATAGCTGGCGGGCGCCCTGTCGATCGGAGCAAAACCGCGCAACTCAAGCCGGGCCGGCGCGATGCCGTGACGCGAGCACAGTTCGCCAAAACGCGCGCGGTTGGGCGCGTCATCCAATGCCGCCGCCTGGACGAGCAGCTTTGCCCCCGGAACCGCCCGCAGCACCTGACCCCACAGGGCGAGCACCTTGTCGTTGACCTTGGATAGAGTGTTCAGGCAGCCGAAGGTGACATGTCCCGTTGTCTGCGCGGGTAGCGGGCCGACCGCGGGCATGTATTCGGGTGCTTGATAGCAAAAGCGCGTATGCGGCAGTCGCAGCAATTGCTCGACGTATAGGCGCTCCTGGCCGGCAGGCGAGGAACACGCGTCGCTCAGGAAATAGTCCATGGTGGCGAGCCCGGTGGTATTGAAGTAACCGAGCCAGCTCACCTGAATCGGGGCGGGTTTTCTGGCGAAGGCGAGCAGGCGGTTATTGGCAGTGTGGCCGGCTAGGTCCACCAGGATGTCGATGCCGTCGCCACGAATCTGCTCGCACAGGACGTCGTCATCCATGCCTGCAACCGGCCGCCACTGCTTGGCCAAGGACTTGAGGCGCAGGCTAACCACGTCTTCGCCGGCAAAGTTGTAATAGCAGCTCACCTTGACCCGGCTGTGGTCGTGCGCCGCCAATATGGGCTCGAAGATCGCGCTCACCGGATGCCGGCGCAAATCCGGTGATACGTAGCCGATGTGAAGGGGTCGCTCGGGATCGCGATCGTTGTCAAAGTGCGCGAACTTGGCGTAGTAGGGCGCCGCCACCTGCGCGGCCCAGCGCCGGTGCTCTGCTGCGGCTTGTTCCGGCGGGCAATCAGGGTCGTAGTTCAGGCAGGCGAGAGCGCTGGTCCACGCGTGAACAAACTCCGGGTCGATGCGGCAGACCTCGAGATAGTGTTCGCGTGCTTCCGCCATACGCCCGAGCCGGTTATAGCAATTGGCGAGCCCGTTGTGTGCGGTGGCCAGACCGGCTCGCGAGTTCAGCAAGGCGGAATAGATTTCCGCGGCTTCGCTCCAGCGATTGCCGCTTTCCATGCAACTGGCGAGGTTGAGACTGGCGGCGACATGCGCGGGATCGAGCTTGATCACCTCGCGGAAACAATTCATCGCCACCTCCGGGCGCGCCAGCGCCAGGAGGGCGTTGCCCAGGTTGTAGTGATAGACCGGTTTGTCGGGTTTGAGCGTGATCGCGGCGCCGATCTGCGCAACGGCGGCGGCGTGGTCACCGCGCTGGTGGGCGATGAGTCCGAGCAGATGAATGACATCGGCATTGCGGGGATCCGCGCGCAGTAGCGCGCGGTAGTGTTGCTCGGCACGGCCGAGATCGCCGCCTTCATGCAGCCGGATCGCCGCTTCCAGTCGCGCGGCCCTGTTGTCGCCGAACCATGCCCGCAGCGACTGCAACAATGGCATACGCTGTTTCAAAATGAAGGGATGCCTCCCTTCATGCTCCCCTGGTATGGCCAACTGCAGATTTCATTTCGCAACTGGCCTCAAGGAAGTTGCCTGGGATGGTGTGCGGCGACGAGCTGTAGCAGCGGCGCGAACACCTTGGGCGTGCCGGTGACGATATTCCCGCATTCCAGAAAGGTGCCGTCGCCCTCGAAATCGCTCACGAGACCGCCTGCTTCCTGAATCAGCAGGCTGCCCGCGGCCATGTCCCAGGGCGCGAGGCCCATTTCCCAGAAGCCGTCCAGCCTGCCCGCGGCGACGTAGGCGAGATCGAGCGCCGCGGCGCCGGCGCGGCGCACACCCGCGGTCTGCTCCATCACCTTGCGCAGGACGGCCGCATATTCGTCCATGTGCTCGCCGGAGCGGAACGGAAAGCCGGTGCCGATGAGCGCGTCGTCCAGTTGCTTGCGCTTGGACACGCGCATGCGCCGGTCGTTGAGGTAGGCGCCGTGCCCGCGACTGGCAGTGAACAGTTCATTGCGCCCGGGGTCGTAGATCACCGCCTGCGTCACCGAGCCCTTGTATCTGAGTCCGATGGAGACGCAATACTGCGGGAAGCCGTGAATGAAATTGGTGGTGCCGTCGAGCGGATCGATGATCCAGACGTAGTCCGATTTGCCTTGCGCCCCGGACTCCTCTGCTAGAATCGCATGGTTCGGGAAAGCTTTCAGCAGGATCTGGATCACCGCCTGCTCCGCCGCCTGGTCCACCTCGGTGACGAAATCATTGTGGCGCTTGGTCGATACGGTCAGGGCGTCGATGTCCTGCGCCGCGCGGCTGATGATGGCGCCGGCGCGGCGCGCGGCTTTCACCGCGATATTGAGCATGGGATGCATGTGATGTGGGATCTTTGGTTGGTTTTGCGGCCTGCGCGGAAGCGTTGATTTTAATATGAGCGCAGACCTGCTGTCGCACATTCGTATCGTGCTGTCGCATACGTCGCATCCGGGCAACATCGGCGCGGCGGCGCGCGCCATGAAGACCATGGGTATCGTCTCGCTCTACCTGGTCAACCCGAAAAAATTTCCCGATGCCGACGCCGACGCCAGGGCGAGCGGAGCGGTGGACGTGTTGCAGCGCGCCCGCGTTTGCGCCAGCCTGGCCGAGGCATTGGAAGGCACGGTGCATGCTCTGGCGGTGAGCGCGCGGCGGCGTGAACTAGCGTACGCGTCCGCCGACGCGCGCCGCGCCGCGCAGGCAATGGTGGCTGCGGCGCAGGAGGGCGATGTCGCCATCGTTTTCGGCACCGAAATGTCCGGCCTGACCAATGAGGAAATCCTGCAATGCCGGGCGGTGGCGCATATTCCCGCCGACCCGGCTTACTCGTCCCTCAATCTCGCTGCGGCGGTGCAGGTAATGGCCTACGAGGCGCGCGTGGCTGCGTCGTGCGGGCAGATGGCCCCGCCGGCTGAATCCGAACCGGCACGGCACGAGGATGTCGAAAACTTCTACCTGCATTTGGAGCAAAGCCTGCTCGCCAGCGGGTTTCTCGATCCGGCAAATCCCAGACGGCTGATTCCGCGCCTGCGGCGCCTGTTTGGCCGCGCCCGCCTGGAACAGGAAGAGGTCAACATCCTGCGTGGAATGTTGAACTCTTTTCGCAAATAGTTGACTAAAACACTGGGGATTAGTAAACTAGCATTAGTCGCAGACAATAAATTGATAAATATGTTAAAACACATGTAGTTGCAACATATACATTATAAGTTACATTAACAACGTACCAGAGTGAAAATCGAACCGGAGGCTGGGAAGTAACCAGAAATGCCTATGTTCAACAACATCCGTGAAGACATCGCCAGCGTATTCGATCGCGATCCAGCGGCGCGCTCGACCTGGGAGGTGATCACCTGTTACCCCGGCTTTCACGCGCTGCGCATGCACCGCGTCGCGAATTGGCTGTGGCACATGAACCTGCGTTGGCTGGGACGTCTGGTATCGCATGTCGGCCGCTTTCTGACCGGCATCGAAATCCATCCCGGTGCGACCATTGGCAGGCGTTTTTTTATCGACCACGGCATGGGCGTGGTCATAGGTGAAACCGCTGAAATCGGCGACGATGTCACCCTGTATCACGGTGTGACGCTGGGCGGCACCTCCTGGAACAAGGGCAAACGCCATCCGACCTTGAAGAACGGAGTGGTCGTCGGCGCGGGCGCCAAGGTGCTCGGACCCATCATCGTTGGGGACGGGGCGAAAATCGGCTGCAACGCTGTGGTGGTAAAGGACGTTCCGGCGGGAGCCTCCGCAATTGGAATTCCAGCGCGCTTCATCGTCGACGAGCAGGACAAATCGCGTGAGGAAAAAGCCACCAAGCTTGGATTTTCCGCCTATGCAGTCACCGCAAAAGCCGCGGACGATCCCCTGGCCAAGGCGCTGCAGGGTTTGCTTGACCACTCGATGGAACAGGACCATCGCCTCGCGCGCTTACAGCAAGAGATCGAGGCTTTGCGAGGCCAGACCGCGGACGACCCGGCGGTGGCAGAACGGGTCGATCCGCGCAGGCTGCGTCAGGCGGGGGAAAATTAGTTGACTGAAACACTCAGGTTTGCGTAAACTTCATTGCATTAATCGGATATTAAGCCGGAGACGAATATGAGACTTACGACGAAAGGCAGATTTGCCGTGACCGCCATGCTGGACTTGGCCCTGCGCCAACAGAACGGGCCGGTGACCCTGTCCGGCATCGGAACGCGCCACCACATATCGCTCTCCTATCTGGAGCAACTGTTCGGCAAGCTGCGCCGGAATGCGCTGGTGGAGAGCGTGCGCGGTCCCGGCGGCGGCTATAAGCTGGCGCGCAACAGCGACAAAGTCTCGGTTGCCGACATCATCCTCGCCGTGGACGAACCGCTCGACACGACGCAATGCGGCGGCATGGAAAACTGCCGGGAAGACAACCAGCGCTGCATGACCCATAATTTGTGGGCTACGCTCAACGACAAGTTGTACGAGTACCTGAACTCGGTGACGCTGCAGGACCTCGTGAACGATCAACTGGTGGAAAAAGACAATGTGACGGCGCTGATGGACCGGCGTCGCGCGGCTGCGCGCAAGGTCGTCTCGTTGCCGGCCTGAGTCAAACCCATTCGATCGCGAAAAGAACCATCCTGCATCCTGATGAAACAACCCATTTACCTCGACTACTCGGCGACTACGCCGGTCAATCCGCGCGTCGCGGCCCAACTACAGTGACGCGCTGACCGACCGGTTTCCATCCTAGAGAAGACGTCGCTCGACGAAAAAGTCCTTAACAAGCCACCGCAAAACCTATCTGGCGCCAGTCTGAAGGCGCTGCCGGGCCTCGGTACGCGTTTCAAAGATATGTGGGTCGGTCAGTTGCTTGCGGAAGGATTCCCCCAGTTTGGCGCGCAGGAAAGTGCGGGATGTGTAGCGCGTCACATCGCTGTAGTGACGGTCCATAATGCTTTTGACCATACCGATGTAATCATCTATCAGTTCAGGAATTATGCTGAACTGATCGTAATTGACGATGGCACCGACCCGGTGTCCTACCGGGCCAAGCCTCGATTCGACGGCGCGTAAGATACGGTCGACATCGTCGGAGGTGCGTACTGATAGTCCGCCGAAGTTGACAAAGAAGATATTCTGTTCCGCATCGTAGCTCAAGCGATCCTCGATCGGGATTTCCAGCATCTGCGGACGCAAGCCCATCGGCTCCAGGGTAAATATTCGGCCATTCATCAGTGCAGGTTCGTGACGCAAAATGGGTGCAAAGTCCATGCGGTCAAGAATGTCGCGCCGCAAATCAACGCCGGGGGCAATCTCGATCAGTTCCAGTCCCTCGGCGCATAGGCGAAATACGCAACGCTCGGTGACGTAGAGAACCAGTTTGCCATTCTTCGCTGCGACTGGGCCGCTGAAAGTGCGATGCTCGACTTCCTGGACGAATTTCTTCGTCTTGCCATCGGCAAGAATCCTGAGGCCGCCAGCCCCCAGTGCAATTTCCAGATTGCCCGCCGTGAAGGTGCCAACAAACACCAGCTTCTTGGCATTCTGACTAATGTCGATGAAGCCGCCGGCGCCGGCCAGTTTGGTCCCGAACTTCGAGACATTGAGATTGCCTTCGCGGTCGGCCTGGGCCAACCCGAGGAAGGCGATATCGAGTCCCCCGCCGTCGTAGAAATCGAACTGGCTTGGCTGGTCGACAATGGCCTGGGTATTGGTGGCGGCGCCGAAATTTAGTCCGCCCGCAGGAACCCCGCCTATCACACCAGGCTCGGTGGTGAGCGTGATCAGGTCGGTGATCTTTTCCTCTGCGGCGACCGAGGCAATGCCCTCCGGCATACCGATGCCGAGATTCACCACGTCGTTGGCGGAGAGTTCCATCGCCGCACGGCGGGCGATAATCTTGCGCTCGTCCATCGCCATTGGAAATATGGCCGACATCGGCACGCGTATTTCGCCAGAGAACTCTGGGCTGTAGGCCTCGCTGAAGGTCTGCATATGGTACTCAGGCCTTTCCGCAACCACCACGCAGTCCACCAGGATGCCCGGGATCTTGACCTGGCGTGGGTTCAAGGAATTTCGCTCGGCAATGCGTTCGACTTGGGCAATAACGATCCCGCCCGAGTTGTGGGCGGCCATCGCGATCGCTTGCGCCTCCAACGTCAACGCCTCTTTCTCCATGGTGATGTTGCCGTCAGAATCGGCCGTGGTGCCACGGATGACGCCGACAGTGATCGGGAATGCCTTGTAGAACAGGTAGTCCTCGCCATCGATCTCCATTACACGCACTATGTCGACGCCGCTGCTGATGGTCTTTTCGTTGAGTTTGCCGCCGCCGTGGCGCGGATCGACGAAGGTACCGAGCCCCACCCGGGTCAGCGTTCCCGGCTTGCCGGCAGCGATGTCGCGAAACATGTGGCAGATCACACCCTGCGGCAGATTCCATGCTTCGATGCGATTGGCTACCGCAAGTTGTTGCAGTTTAGGTACCAGACCCCAGTGACCGCCGACCACGCGCGTCACCAGGCCATCGTGCCCAAGGTGGTTTAAACCACGTTCCTTGCCGTCCCCCTGTCCGGCGGCATACACCAGCGTTAAGTTGCGCGGCCGGCCGAGACACTGAAGGTCAGCTTCTTCACTCTCCAGAAACAACGCCTCCAAGGCCACGGCGATATTCTCGGCAAAGCCAATGCCGACGAAACCGGCGGTGGCTATGGTGTCGCCGTCGCGGATCAGTTGCACCGCCTGCCGCGCGCTCATTATCTTGCCGGTGTCGCTGCCGCGTAGTAAGGAAAGCATCGGGTGCTGGGACATTCGGTTTTCCTTTAAAGTAAAACGTTCTGTTCTGTCTCTCGGAAACATTTTTTTGCTTGGCAGTCCCGCCGAATTGGCAAAGTCCGCCGGTCACCTCAATTGTGGTCGCATTGGCCTCTTCGTTTTCTGCCCGGTGACCGATCGCCCGCGCGATTTCCTCTGGCTCAACCAGTCGGTCAATATGCATGTCCATTGATGATGACCTTCAACCTATCCTGATTCGTGCCGGCCAGAATGGGGGGCCGCATAGCGTGGCGCGATGGCGACGCAGCGAAGATTCTTGATACCGCGCGTCTGGTATTCTCCGATGGCCAGCATGGGTAGCAGCGCATGCGCAAGCTTTGCCGAGGAATAGTTCAACTGCCCAGCCTTACCCACCTTATTAGCTGAAGAAATGACCACAAGCAATCCGGGCCGTGGCTGTGTCAAGAGATGGCAGCGTCTGCGTCAAGCGGCACCCGGGGCCGCCGCCTACACTGCGCTCAAATGTTTTCACCAACCAAGGGGGAGCTATGCTGAACCGCTGGATTCAACGCATCGAGACAACGGCCGCCGCGGGCGCGGTGGGCTTGCTGATGAGCGCCTTCACGGCGCATGCCGCGCCCGAGGTCAAGTGGACGCTGGCCTACCTGCCGGTGCCAGGCTCTACCTACTACGAGATCGCCCTCCAGGTACCACAGCGCATCGCCAAGGCGACGCAAGGCCGCATGGAGATCACCGCCAACGGATCGCTCATCGCCGGCAACCGCATGCTCGAAGCCGTACGCGATGGCGACGTGCAGTTGTCCATGCCGCTGCTGGGCTACTACTCGGCGTCGCAGCCATTGTTCGCGCTGGTCACGCTGCCCGGCATCTCGGAAAGCCTGGAGTCCATGAACCGCCTGATGGCGGGCGAATACGGCGCGGCCATCACCGCCACGCTGGCCAAAGACTACAAGGCCCAGCCCGTGTTCACTGGCGCGTTCTGTTCGCAGACCCTGTTTTCCACTGTACCCATCGTCACTACCGACGACTGGAAAGGCAAGCGCATCCGCGTGAACAACGCGGGCACCGCGTTGATCGCCAATGAGTTGGGGGCCAAGCCGACCTCGCTCGCCGCCGGCGAGGTGCTGCCGGGCCTGCAGCGTGGGGTAATCGACGGCGTCATCACCGACAGTTGCTGGGCCTATCAGGCGGGTTTCCATACCGCCGTCAAGTACGCTGCCGACTGGCAGCTTGGCTCCGTGACGCCGTTCCAGATCGTGGTTTCGCAAGGGGCCTGGGCACAGTTGCCGAAGGACTTGCAGGCACAGGTCGCGGGCGAACTCAATGCCATGGAAAAGGAGCTTAACGCCCACTGGAAGGTCAAAACCGCCGAGATGCCCAAGCTTTGGCGCGACAAAGGGGTAGATTTCCGCAGTGTGGACGCGACGCAGAAAAAGCGCGCGCAGTCCGACCAGTACGCCAAGCCCGCGTTCGAGGCCTGGTACAAAGCTGCGCAGGCCAAAGGCATTGACGGGCGCCAATGGGAAACCAAGGTGCGCAAGGTTCTGGGCCAGTGACGACCGAACCGCTGGACGCCGCGGCGCCCAGCACCCGCCCCGCGTCCGGCGCGCATGCGCTGGTGCGCGGCGCGTCGCGCTGGCTGGGCATCGCCGCGGTGCTCGCCATGCTGGTCATCATGGTGCGGGAGATCCTCGGGCGCACGCTGTTCAACTTGCCCACCACCTGGGCTACCGAGTATTCGGGCTACCTGGTGGTGGCCATCACCTTTCTGGGCGCCGCCGCAGCGCAACTGGCCGGCGCTCATATTCGCGTTACGCTGTGGCTGGACCACCTTGCCCCGACTCGGCGCGAGCGCGTCGAGGCCAGCATCGCCTGGGCCGCGCTGCTGCTCTACAACATCGTGGGTTGGCGCGTGGTGGACTTCGTTCATAGCGAATTCGCCGCCGGCACCCTCGACTGGGGGATCGACAGCACGCCCATGTGGGTGCCGCAAAGCATCATGGCCGTGGGCTGTCTGGGCTGGACGCTGGCGCTGGCGATCCAAGCCATGGCGCACCGGCGCGCGACGGCGGCCCGGCGCCTCGCCGCCGCTCTGGTGATCTGGTTGCCGGTGCTGGCACTGCACGCGATTACGCTGGGCTGGTTGCCACTCAAGCTGTCTGCCGCCCACGGCGTTTGGTTGCTGGCCGGCAGCACCTTGCTGGCCAGCGTGCTGCACTCGGGTGGCCGCTCGGCGATCGGCTTACTGGCCGTGCTGGTGCCGCCGGCGCTGGCGTTCGCGGCATCCGCTGGGGCACCGTTGGCGCTGAAGGGCCTGGTGCTGGTGCTCGGTATGTTCTACCTGATGTTCGCCGGCCTGGGCGTGGCCCACGTCATGAGCCTGCTGGCCATCCTTGGGCTGATGGCTTGGCTACCCGTGCCGCTGCTGCGCGTGCTCGGCGAACGCTCCTGGAATGCGACCAACTCGTTCGAGATGTCGGCCATTCCCATGTTCGTGCTGATGGGCGCCCTGCTGGTCAAGAGCGAGGTCTCGGGTGAAATGTTCCACGCCATGCGCGTGCTCTTCGGCCGTGTGCGTGGGGGGCTGGCTTATGCCGCCATCGGCGCGGCCGGGCTGTTCGCCGCGGTCTCCGGCTCCAGCCTGGCCACCGCCGCGACGATGGGCAAGGTCGCCGGTCCTCACATGCAAGCGGATGGTTACGACAGGCGCCTGGCCTACGGCGTGCTCGCTGCCGGCGGCACCCTCGGCATCATGATTCCGCCCAGCATCGCGATGATAGTCTACGGCTCGCTGGCGAGCGTGCCGATCTCCCAGTTGTTCGTCGCCGGCATCATTCCGGGCCTGACGCTGATGCTGTTGTTCGCGCTGCTGACTTGGCTATGGTTGCTGCGCTACCCGAAGGCCGCGCCGACCGGGCGCAGCTACACCTTGAGTGAGAAATTCTCGGCCTCCAAGGGCACTTTGCCCTTCGTGGCCCTGATGGCCCTCGTGCTGGGTTCGCTCTACGCCGGCTGGGCCACGCCGACCGAAGCGGGCGCACTCGGTGCGCTGGCAGCACTGGTGCTGTGCCAGTTGCGCGGCGCGCTGAGTCGTCAGGTCGTTGTCGAAGCGCTGGAGGAGGCGGCGTTGGTCACCAGCTTCCTGCTGGTAATCGCCGCCGGCGTATCGCAGTTGAGCTATGTGATGGACTCCCAGAACATGGCCGCCAGCCTGGTGCAGTCCATCGGCGAACTGGGCCTCTCTGGCCCCTTTCTCATGGCTATGATCGTAACGCTCTACTTGGTGTTGGGTATGTTCGTTGAGTCGATGTCCATGGTGCTGATGACGCTGCCCGTGATGCTGCCGCTGATCCAGGCCGTGGGCTGGGATCCTCTGTGGTTCGGCGTGGTGCTGGTGCTGATGGTCGAAATCGGCCTCATCACCCCACCGGTGGGCATGATCCTGTTCATCCTGGAAGGCGTGTCTGACGGAAAGGCGAATCTGCGCGACATCTCGGTGGGCGCGCTGCCCTTCGTTGCCATCATGCTGCTGGCGGCAGCACTGTTCTACGCTGTACCGTCCCTGGTGACCTGGCTGCCTGGCCTGATGGCGCGGCCATGACGGCCTCCGCCGCGCTCGCCGGCCAGCGTCTGCGGGATCTGGGCGACTTCATCGCAGGCGAGGTCCGCCAAGGACTTATTCCCGGCGCCGTGGTGCTGGTGACACAGGCCGGCCAGACGGTATATGAGGCGGCCATCGGACACAGCCAGCCAGCCGAGCACACGCCCATGCGGCGCGACGCGGTGTTCTGGCTGGCTTCGATGACCAAGCCGGTCACCTCGGTGGCGGCCATGATGCTGGTCGAAGCCGGTCGGATCGGCCTGCACGATGCCGTGCGCGATCATTTGCCGGCCCTGCGTCAGCAGGCCGCCGATCCGCCCATCACGGTGCTCGACCTGCTGCGCCACACCTCAGGCCTGCCCTACGGCGCGCCCGACGTGTCGCCGCTGCACGCGCAGTACCACCGGGCGAACCTGTTCGACATGGCGCAGGACAATGCCGAGCTGGTGGACAAGATCGTTCGCCTGCCGCTCCTAAGCCCGCCCGGCACCATGTTCGAGTATGGGATGTCCGCCGATGTGCTCGGCCGCCTGGTCGAGGTCGCCTCGGGACTGTCGCTGGCGGATTTCATCGGCCAGCGCATCTGCGGGCCGCTGGGGCTGTCGAGCTTCGGTTTCTCGGTGGGTGAAGCGGACCGGGCGCGCGTTGCCTGGCCGCTGCCCGGTGACGATACGCCGCTGGCGCCGCCGCCTTTTCCTGCGGTGCGCTGGTGTGCGGGCGGCTCTGGTCTGTGGGGCACGGCGCAGGACTACAGCCGTTTCGCCCGCATGCTGCTGGGCGAAGGTGCGCTCGACCGCGTGCGCCTGCTCGCGCCGCGGACGGTGCGGCTGATGACGCGCAACCACCTGCCCGATGATGTGCGCTTCGGGCCCAGCGTGCAGGCGCTGGAGGCCACCGCGCCTCTGCCCGAGCTTGGCCAGGGTTTCGGGCTGGGCCTCATGGTTAGGACGAAGGCAGACGCCAACCCCGTTCCCGGCGCCGTGGGCGATTTCGGCTGGCCCGGCCTCTCCGGCACCACGTTCTGGGTCGACCCATCGCGGCAGCTCGTCGCGGTGCTGATGATGCGCTCCACCCGCCACCGGCTGCGCTATCGAACCTTGTTCCGGGAGCACGTGTACCGAGCGCTGGAATAGACCGGCGGCCCGGCACCAATAGGGACCCCCTGTGGTGTTAAGATCCGGGCGCTGCTACCATGGGCGCATTATTCAGTTGGGTGCGCCCATGACCACAGTCGACGTCGAAACCAGCCGCCTCGCGCCCCCGCGCCGTTTTGCCGCCTGGAAGGACGCGATAATCGAGTCCTTCGGTCCGATGGACGTGACCTCGACCGACAGCGCCTTCTACGGGCGGTTGCGCTCCGAGAATCGTGGCACTTGGCGCTCGCATCTGCTGCACTACAGGGGCCAGCAACTGCAGCGCAGTCGTCGTGACGTGGAGCGGCTCGATACCGACTACTACACCCTGACGCGCCCCTTCAGCGGCAGGCTGTGCGTGCACCATGACAACCGGGAACACGTGCTCGACCCGGGGCACATCTACCTGTTCAACCACGCCGTGCCCTACAGCGGCGTGCCTGACGGCGAATACGGCACCGTCAGCGTGGCGTTCCCGGCCGCCGCGCTGCGCCAGCGCGAACGCCGCCCCCAGCCGCTGTACGCGCTGCGCCGCGACGATCCGCGCCAGGCCGGCAGCGTGGCGCTGCTCGAATCCTTCAGTCAGGCGTTCACCGCCGGCTTTTCAAGCTGGAGCGAAACCCAGTTCAACTGCCTGAGCGAGCAGATGCTCGACCTGATTGCACTTTTGGTGTTGGAGCCCACGCACGCGGCCCAAGGCGAGGGCGACACCCGCTTCCGGCATCTGCACCGCGCGCGCCATTTCATTGCAAGTCATCTGCACGACCCGGCGCTGACGCCGGCCAGCGTGGCCGGCGGCTGCGGGCTGTCCTTGAGTTATCTGTACGAGGTGTTCCGAGCGCACGACCTGTCGGTGGAGCAGCACATCCTGCAGGTACGCCTAAAGCGTTGCTACGCCATGCTGCAAGCACCTCGGCACCGCCACCTATCGATCACCAGCGTGGCCTACATGTGCGGCTTCTCGCACCCCTCGCACCTTAGTCGAAGCTTTCGCAAGCGCTACGGCGTGAGCCCGCGCGACGTACGCGCGGACACGTGAAACCTCAGAGCCTGTGCGACTGCACCTAACGATAATTCTGTCAGGCGCTCTCAAGTTTACGCAAACAGGTTCAGCACCCCGTCCAGGCCGGCGTAGTCGAGCGCGTAGTCGGCCTTGCTTCGCGCTACCGCTTTGGCGCGATAAGCGATGGACACGCCGGCCTCGGCCATCATCGCAAGGTCATTAGCGCCGTCGCCTACGGCGATGATCCGGTCTGCCGCTATCCCCAATTCATCGCGCACCGCGCGCAGCTTCGCCGCTTTCGCTTGCGCGTCCACGATGGTCCCTATCACCCGGCCGGTGAGGCGGCCGCCTTCGATTTCGAGCGCGTTGGAGAGGCTGTAGTCGAAGCCTAGCCTTGCTTTCAGGCGCTCGGTGAAGAAACGGAATCCTCCCGATACCAATAAGGTCTTGACGCCGGCGCGCTGCATCGCCGCGAGCATGGTCTCGGCGCCGGGCGAGAGCCGCAGGCGCTCATCGTAGACGCGTGCCAGCGCCTTCTGGTCCAGACCCTGAAGCAGCCCGACGCGCTGCCGCAGGCTCTCGGTGTAATCGATCTCTCCGCGCATCGCGGCGGCAGTGATCGCGGATACCTCCGCCTTGACTCCCGCCATGTCGGCGATTTCGTCAATGCATTCGATGCTGATCAGCGTGGAATCCATGTCGATCGCCAGCAGCTTCATGTCCGCCAGCTTGCGCTCCTCCGGAATGGAGCCGAAGTCGAGCTTCGCCCGGGCGCAATACTCGGCGATACCCGCCTGTTGTCGGGCACCGATCAACCGGCCTGCTCCAGGGGCGAAGCGCTCGAATCGCTGCGCGTCGGCCAGTTGCGCGAGTTGCCGCAGATCGTCATCGGCGAGGAGGGGGCCCTGGATCACCAGATGCATGCCCGTCTCCCATGCCGATCCGGCGTTGCCGGGCGCGCGCGCGTCATGGCATCGCTCCGCCCAGCGTCTTGAGCAATTCTTTCACCGTGCGCACGCGTGGCGCCAGGCCTTCGCTTGGCGTTTGCACCCGGAGCTTGCTCGGGCCCGACAGTTTCCAGTGGCGGTGGCGCTGCAGCAGCTGGATGATGCGCGACCCGTCGATGGGCGGCTGCTCGATGAACTGCAGCTGGATCGCGTCGCCGCCGGCGTCGATGCGCGCCACGCCCAGCGCACGCGCGCCAACGCGCAGGCGGTGCGACTCGATCAACGCCTGCGCTGGCTCGGGCGCAAGTCCGAAGCGATCGGTCAGCTCCTCCTGCATCGCATCGAGTGCGTCCGGCGTTTCGCAATTGGCCAGGCGCTTGTACAGTGTCAGCCGCTCGTGCACGTCGCTGCAATAGTCGCTCGGCAACAGCGCCGGCAGGTGCAGGTTGATTTCCGTGGTGATCGAGAGCGGCGATGACAGGTCGGGCTCTTTTCCCGCCTTGAGCGAGCGCACAGCGTGATTGAGCATGTCGGCGTAGAGATTGAAGCCGATTTCCTGCATTTCGCCCGACTGCGATTCGCCCAGGACCTCGCCCGCGCCGCGGATTTCCAGGTCGTGCATGGCAAGGAAGAACCCCGCGCCCAGCTCGTCCATCATCTGGATCGCTTCCAGGCGCTTTTTTGCCTGCGTCGAAAGCGCCTCCTCGGCGTGGATCAGCAGGTAGGCATAGGCCTGGTGATGCGAGCGGCCGACGCGGCCGCGCAGCTGGTGCAGCTGCGCCAGGCCGAACTTGTCGGCGCGGTTGATCAGCATGGTATTGGCGGTGGGAATGTCGATGCCGGTTTCGATGATGGTGGTGCACAGGAGCAGGTTGTAGCGCTGCTGGTGGAACTCGCGCATCGCGCGCTCTAGTTCGCGCTCGCGCATCTGGCCGTGCGCCACGACGATGCGTGCCTCGGGCAGCAGTTGCGCCAGCTTCGCGTGCATGTGTTCGATGCTCTGGACTTCGTTGTGCAGAAAATAGATCTGGCCGCCGCGCTTGAGTTCGCGCAGCACCGCCTCGCGGATCACGCCCGCGCTGTCGCGGCTGACGAATGTCTTGATCGCGAGGCGCCGTTGCGGCGCGGTGGCGATGACCGAAAAATCGCGCAGGCCTTCGAGCGACATCGCCAGGGTGCGCGGGATCGGCGTGGCTGTGAGCGTGAGCACGTCGACTTCGGCGCGCAGTGCCTTGAGCGCTTCCTTCTGGCGCACGCCGAAGCGGTGTTCCTCGTCGATGATCACCAGGCCCAGGCGCTTGAACAGGATGTCGCGCTGCAGCAGCTTGTGCGTGCCGATGGCGATATCGACCGAGCCGTCGGCCAGCGCCTTCACATTCTGCGTCTGTTCCCTGGTGGTGCGAAAGCGGGACAACTGGGCGATCTTTATCGGCCACTCGTCGGCAATTTGCGCGAAGCGGTCGGAGAACGTCTGGAAATGTTGCTCCGCTAGCAGGGTGGTCGGCGTGAGGATGGCGACCTGCTTGCCGCCGCAGACGGCGACGAAGGCGGCGCGCAGCGCGACTTCGGTCTTGCCGAAGCCGACGTCGCCGCAGATCAGGCGATCCATCGGTTTGCCCGAGCACATGTCTTCGATTACGGCGCGGATCGCGGCCGCCTGGTCGGCGGTTTCCTCGAAGCCGAAGCCGTCGGCGAACGCGTCCAGATCGTGCTGCTTGATTTCGAATTGATGCCCCTCGCGGGCGGCGCGCCGGGCGTAGAGATTGAGCAACTCCGCGGCGGTGTCGCGAATCTGCCTGGCCGCCTTCTTCTTGGATCGGTCCCAATCGCCGCTGCCGAGTTTGTGCAGCGGCGCCTGATCCGGTGCCACGCCGCTGTAACGGCTGATCAGGTGCAACTGCGCCACGGGCACGTATAACTTGTCATGCCCGGCATACTCCAGGTGCAGGAATTCGGTCACGCCCTCGCCCAGATCGAGATTGGCCAGGCCGAGATAGCGGCCGATGCCATGTTGGGCATGCACCACCGGGTCGCCGACGCGCAACTCCGACAGGTCGCGCACCATGCCCTCGACCGAGGTCGGGCGGACTTCGGCGCGCCGGCCGGCACGCACCGTGCCGGCATAGAGCTCAGCCTCGGTGACGATGCAAATGTTCTCGCCGGTCAGGGCAAAACCGTTGAACAGCGGCGCAGTGCCGAGCATGCAGCGCGCGGCGGAGGCGAGGAACTCTGCGAAACTGGCGCAGGGCGCAGGCGCGAGGCCGTATTCGGCCAGGTACTGGTTCATGGTTTCGCGCCGGCCGGGCGATTCCGCGAGGAGCAGCACGCGCGCCGGCGTCGCCGCGAGGAATGCTTTCAGCCGCGCGAGCGGATCGGCGGCACGGCGCTCGACCGCGAGCGGTGGCAGTTCGGCGGCGGCCATCGCGTCCTCCGCTGCGGCGCCCATTTCCTGCCGCGCACCGATGTCGATGCGCGCAAAACTTCTCGCTGCAACGAAGAATTCCTCGGCCGGCAGGAACATCTCGACCGGCGACAGCAGCGGCTGCGCGCGGTCGCCGCGCAGCAGTTGATAACGCGACTGCGTGTCTTTCCAGAACGCCTCTATGGTTGCCGCGACGTCGCGGTGCAGGCAGATCGTGGCGCGCTCGGGCAGGTAATCGAAAATGGTGGCGGTGTGCTCGAAAAACAGCGGCAGGTAGTATTCGATCCCGGCCGGTGCGATGCCGTTGCTCACGTCCTTGTAGATATTGCTCCTGGACGGATCGCCCTCGAAGGTTTCGCGAAAGCGGGTGCGAAAGCGCGTCCGGCCGGCTTCGTCCAGCGGAAATTCGCGCGCCGGCAGCAGGCGCACTTCCTTTACCCGGTAGATGGTGCGTTGCGTATCGACGTCAAAGGTGCGGATCGATTCGATTTCCTCATCGAGCAGGTCGATGCGATAGGGCAGCGCGCTGCCCATGGGGAACAAATCGACGAGCCCGCCGCGCACGCAATACTCGCCCGGCGCGACCACCTGGGTGACATGGCTGTAGCCGGCCAGCGTCAATTGCGCGCGCAGTTGCGGCAGGCTGAATATTTCGTCCTGCTTGAGGAAGAAGGTGTAGGCAGCGAGATAGGATGGCGGTGCGAGACGGTAGAGCGCGGTGCTTGCCGGAATCAGCGTGAGATCGCAACTGCCGCGGGTGATCGCGTAGAGCGTGGCCAGGCGCTCGGATATCAGATCATGGTGCGGAGAGAAACTGTCGTAGGGTAGCGTTTCCCAGTCGGGCAGCAGGTTCACCGCCAGTCCGGGCGCAAAATAGGGAATTTCCTCGCACATCCGTTGCGCGTCCAGCGCTGAAGCGCAAAGCACGATCAGGGGATTCGCATCCTGCGCCAGCCGCGCGAGCGCGAGAGCGTCGCCGGAGCCGTGCAGCTGGGCGTAGCGGCGCTGTCGCAGCGCCTGAGGCGGGGTGATAATCATGGGAAAAAAAGAGTCCACGGGTGCGGCCCGGTGGGGTGCCACCCTGGAAGTGGGGATTCAACTGACATCATAAGCCGTACAAACCGGAAACAATCAACGTGCCATTGACCGTGGAAAGATCCTCATTCCACGAACAAGGGGGGACGCGTCCCCCCTTGTAAATCCCCCCGCGCGTGCGCTGTCTCCATATGTCGAAATCTTCGCCATTTCCCTTAGGTATTGACGTTCGAGAGAATAAGTTGAGTACGTTGTATTATAACGGCTTCAGCAACCGTTTATTATGAAAAAACAATGACGTCCGAGCGATTTTTCGGCCTGATTCCGGCAGCGGGGGCGGGCGATCGCATGGGCCTGGCCACACCCAAACAATACCTGCAGCTGCTCGGGCGTCCGCTGCTCTACCATAGTGTGAAGGCGCTCCTCGCCAGCGGCAGGATCGATACCGTGTTCGTGGTGCTGGCCCCCGCGGATCGCGAATTCAGGCAGCATGCGTGGGCTGAGTTCGGGGACAGGATCGCGCCGCTTTACTGTGGCGGCGCAACTCGGCACGACAGCGTCTTGAACGGCCTGGTCGCAGCCTCATCCACGGTGCAGCCCGACGATTGGATGTTGGTCCACGACGCCGCGCGGCCGTGCCTGGAGCAGCACGAATTGCTGCGCATGCTGGAGGCGCTCGCCGCGGACGAGGTCGGCGGTATCCTCGGAGTGCCGGTCGCCGACACGCTGAAACGCGCCGATCCGGCCGGACGGATCCAGGCGACCGAGCCGCGCGAGCATCTGTGGCAAGCGCAAACGCCGCAGATGTTTCGCCATGGCCTGCTGCTGCACGCCTTGAGCCGGACGGCCAAAGTGACCGACGAGGCCGCCGCCATCGAGGCGCTGGGGCTGAAACCGAAGCTGGTGCAGGGTTCCACCACGAATCTGAAGGTGACCTATCCGGAGGACCTGCAGTTGGCCGAGACCATCCTCGCAGGTAGCGGGAGACAAACGTGAGAATAGGAAAGGGATTCGACGTGCACGCCTTGGTGCCGGGGCGCAAGCTGATTATCGGCGGCGTGGATATTCCAAACGAGAAAGGCCTGGCCGGACACTCGGACGCCGATGTGCTGCTGCACGCCGTGTGCGACGCCTTGCTCGGCGCGGCGGCAATGGGCGATATCGGCCGGCATTTCCCCGACACCGATTCGCGTTACAGGGACGCCGACAGCCGCATGCTGTTGCGCGAGGTAAGCCGGCTGGTGCAGGAAGCCGGTTATCGCATCGTCAACATGGACGCCACGATCATTGCCCAAGCGCCGAAAATGGCGCCGTATATTCCTGCGATGAGCGACAACATCGCCGCCGACCTGGGCCTGTCGCTCGGGCAGGTCAATATCAAGGCGACGACCACCGAGGGGCTCGGCTACACCGGCCGCGGCGAGGGCATCGCCGCCGAAGCGGTGGTGTTGCTGAATCGGGCTGGCTAATTATCCGCTGCAAAATGAATTTTGCAGCGGCCAATATAGGGGAGCATGAGGGGGCATGTCCCCTCAGGTTGAAATAAACTCCGACCTGGTTTGCGCGGAAAAGCCATTATACTTATGTACGGCTTCGGACTCGCCACCCGCGAAGCTCCCGTGCTCTCTGAGGACAACAGTGCCTTGACCAAACGATCCAGTTTTGCCTACGAACAACTGCTCGCCTGCGGGCGCGGGGAGATGTTCGGCGCCGGCAACGCGCAGCTGCCCGCGCCGCCCATGTTGATGTTCGACCGCATCATCTACATCAGCGAGAAGGGCGGAGCCTTTGGCAAGGGCGAGATCGTCGCCGAACTCGACCTGCGCCCCGAACTCTGGTTTTTTGCCTGCCATTTCCAGGGCGACCCGGTGATGCCGGGCTGCCTTGGCCTGGATGCGATGTGGCAACTGGTCGGTTTCTATCTGGGCTGGATGGGGGGCAAGGGCCGCGGACGCGCGCTCGGCTGCGGCGAAGTCAAGTTCAGCGGCCAGGTGTTGCCGAGCGCAAAAAAGATCACCTACCGCATCAGCATGAAGCGCGTGATCCTGCGCAAGCTGGTGATGGGTATCGCCGACGCGGTAATGGAGGTCGATGGTCGCGATATCTATGCAGGCAAGGACCTGCAGGTGGGATTGTTCACCTCCACCGACGGATTCTGAGGTCAACGCTATGCGTCGCGTCGTCGTCACCGGAATAGGGATCGTCTCCAGCATCGGCGTCAATAAGATCGAGGTGCTGGCTTCGCTGCGCGAAGGCCGCAGCGGCATCGAGTTTTCCCCGGAATACCAGACGTTGGGTTTTCGCTCGCAGGTGCACGGCCCGGTCCGGGTAAAGCGCGAGGACCTGATTGACCGCAAGCTGCTGCGCTTCATGGGCGATGCCGCGGCGTTCACTTACATTGCGATGACCCAAGCCATCGCAGACTCGGGCCTGTCCGCGAGCATGGTGTCGCACGAGCGCACCGGGATGATAGTCGGTTCCGGAGGCGGCTCGCCGCAGAACCAGGTCGAGGCCGCCGACCTGATGCGCACCAAGGGTGTGAAGCGCGTAGGGCCCTACATGGTGCCGCGCTGTATGTCGAGCACCACTTCGGCCTGCCTCGCGACGCCGTTCCATATCAAGGGCGTGAACTATTCCATCAGCTCCGCATGCTCGACCAGCGCGCATTGCATCGGCAACGCCTACGAGCAGATTCAATGGGACAAACAGGATATCGTCTTCGCCGGCGGCGGGGAAGAGGTGCATCCCTACCTCTCCATGCTGTTCGACGCGATGGGCGCGCTCTCGTCCAGGTACAACGACACGCCGACCAAGGCTTCGCGCGCCTACGACGCGAATCGCGACGGCTTCGTCGTCTCCGGCGGCGGCGGCGTGGTCGTGCTGGAAGAACTCGAGCATGCGCGCGCGCGCGGCGCGAAAATCTACGCCGAGCTCGTCGGCTACGGTGCGACCTCGGACGGCTACGACATGGTCCAGCCTTCGGGCGAGGGCGCGGTGCGCTGCATGCACATGGCGCTGAAGGGCGTGGATACGCCCGTCGATTACATCAACACGCATGGCACCAGCACGCCGGTCGGCGATCCCAAGGAACTCGAAGCGGTGCGCACTGTGTTCGCGGACAAGGTGCCGCTGATCAGCTCGACGAAGTCGCTCACCGGACACGCGCAGGGCGCGGCCGGTGTCACCGAAGTGATCTACTCGCTGCTGATGCTGGAACACGACTTCGCCTGCGTCTCCGCCAATATCGAAACGCTGGACCCCGCGGCTGAGGGTATGCCCATCGTGCGCGAGCGTGTCGACAACGCAGGTCTGAAGACGGTGATGTCGAACAGCTTCGGTTTCGGCGGCACCAACGCCTGCCTGGTATTCCGCCGCCTTACCAACTGAGCGCATGGGCGAGGCCGCCGAGACGCTGCGGCTGTTCTTCGCGCTGTGGCCGCCGGGCGAGCTGCAGGGCAAGCTTGCGGCCTGGGCCAAACAGGCGGCAGGCTGGGGCAGGGCGGTGCGCAGTGAGAATCTCCATCTCACGCTTGCGTTTCTCGGCGCCACCGATGCCGCTCTCCTTCCCCTGCTTGGCGAGTGCGCGCGCGCCGTGCGCTTTGCGCCCCTTGCGCTGACGCTCGATCGGGTCGGCTACTGGAAGCACAACCGCATCGTCTGGTGCAGCCCGGAGGACGAACCGCAGGTGCTGACCGCGCTGGTCGCAGACCTGCGCGCAGGACTCGACCGGGCGGGGATACACTACGACCCCAAGCCCTTCGTATCGCATCTGACGCTGCTACGCAAGTCAAGCGGGCTGGGTGCCGCGCCGCGCTGGATGCCGCTTGAGTGGGAAGTGCGTGATTTCGCACTGGTGCGCTCGGTGCCGATCGAAGGCGGCGTGAGCTATGAGGTGCTGCGGCGCTTTCCGGCACTGGCGACCTGTCAATCCAGCGACGGCACCGCTGATTGAATTCGTTGCGCGTCTATCGTGGAGTTTCAGCGACGCCTCGAAGTTTTTCTTGCGCGGCTCCGGTTGCGGCCAACTCCAGAGATTCCCGTGGCTTTGTCTCGGTGGTCGGTTCTCGGCCTGAGCGGTCATTCCCGCGGGCGGAAAATTGGGGCATGGTTCGAGTCCGGGTCGGGGAGCCGACCAGGGCTCGAACCACTCACGCGACTAAACTGAATTTCCTCGCGCCAACGGCCGCTCAGGCCGAATGGACTAAACCGCTCGCGCGGTAGGGGCTCTCCGGGCCGGCGCCGGTGAGTGGTTAAGACAGAGGGGCATCTGTTTCGTATGTTGAGAAGTGAGGCAATCCGCCTCGTTTCCCAACAGGAG